>JGI20166J26741_11048892_pt1 | contig 14491 bp, 10 predicted proteins | sample TergutCu122P5_FD_26741 | JGI IMG/M metagenome (IMG submission 26741)
GGGAAGTCATAGCCCAGTGCTATTGCATGGTAAAACTACCACATGTAGAGCAAGGATACACTGGGCTAAATGGTGTCATAGTCCAGTGCTAATCCATGGTCCCACATGTGGTAATTTTACAATGGATAGGCTGTCCTGAAATGTGGGTAAGAAATTACCACTACTCACTGTGTAATAACCCAGAAGAGTGCAGTTCTCATCTGTCAAGTGCTTGGCACTGACAGTATCTAAACTGATACATTCATAAATGTGGTATCTGCTGCGGAGTCCTCTTGTAACCCTTGCACTGTTCATACAAATGTACTGTTAAGCTATGTAGGCACATAATCAGTGTCATATTGGAAATCCAAATAACATTTTGTGATTTGATTATGATAGTCTGGACTGTGAAATAATAAAGGCTCCCTGGTATGTACCAGCATTTCTGAGGAATGTTATGCTGCTGAAATGTGGTCATCCACAGGAGGAGATGGAGAGAACCCAGTACATACCAGTAGGAATGGGCTGGGAATTGTGACATATCAGTAGCATACTCCTCCAAATTGCTGGTAGCTACTGATAAAGACTAGAAGGTGTCAGGTATGTACAGCCATACTCTGAATATACGCAAAGATGAAAGCCATGTATCTTACTAGAATTTTATTATTCTACACTGCATAAAGTGCATAAATCTAACTATTTTGTGGTTTATTTAGTGATACTGTCATTACCTGGATTATATGACATACACAGTAGATGAAGGAATATGAATATGGAGCATGTTTCGAATGACAGATGTTGAGAAAAAGGAAGTGCTTGGAAAAACATGTAACAGTGACTCCTTTGTCCACCATAAATCCCACAGACAGCCTTGCATTTTAAAGCTCCTTAACATGCATTAAACTAAACATGGCATTGAGACTGAGGTTGTGCTTGTGTCGTCAGGGCAGCAGTCAAGTCCCTGAAGACAAAGGCATTATCTTCCTCTAGCACATTGGCACCAGTCTACCAGACTGCATGATGTCACAACTGAGAAAATTATGAACTGTATATTGAAATTGGTTTTCTGTGGATTTCCTGGCACAGTTTTCTTTGAAAGCATGGTGCACATGGTGGCATGCTTGATTCTTCATTTACTGTGAAAAGGGTTCCTGCTACAGCATATTAATATTGTTATTTTACTGAGGTTTATATTCTTTATTTTAAAAAGTTTTAGTATGTATTGTCATATGTAACAATTTTCTTAGTATGTATTTTTATATGTAACACAATTTAAATTTTTGAAGCCATAAGCTGTAAGAATCACTTATTATCATAAACATTTTATTTGCACTTCAAGCTATAATTGACATCCATTGTTCTTTTTCCACATAAGATATACAATTCTGCAGTTTCAATTTATTCAGTTCTTAACCTAATAATTCATTACTTTTATTTTCTGTTTTAACTTGTATGTCCTTATAGTGACTGTGCTTGTATAAGGATTCTACATTTATATCAAACACTGCATAATTGAATGCCCTCAAAATAAAATTCTTTTTAATATCCATAACCCTCAGCCTCATTGTTCATTTGTCCCATATCCTGCTTGCCTTGGGTTGGGTTGAATATTTAGTTGTCATTTATTGTTTGTTGCCGCTGGAATGTACGACCAATCTCGATTCAGAAACTTGCTCTCGATAGCAAAAGCCTTATTCAGTTTTTATACATAATTCTAGTATTCTTAAAATAAAATGCAAGTTGCTGGAATTTTGTGCAGTCTTGCTAAAGCATGTGCTTGTGTAAAACGTGTAAGTATTCATATTAAAATTAACGTTTTATGGATTTTGGGTGGTTATAGGGTGTCTTCAGTATACTTAAATGTACAAAAGCCAATTAACTTAATATTATGTTTTGACAAAACAAATCTTGTACAATTCAATATTAACACCATGTGGTCTGAATGTACAATATGACAAAATGTAGCAGCAACAACTCGATTTATTGGTCTACAAATTGGCTGTAAATTAAAATGGAAAATACACATTAAATATGGTAACCCTAAATTAAGTCCTGCATGCTATGTGATGATCACACTGCCCATGAAAATAGAAATCTAAAATTAGTTTATTTTGCATACTTCACTCCATAAAGCCATGTGCAATATTTACCTGGGGAAATTTGAGACATCAAACAAGTAGTTTGTTAAAAAAAATATTGGAAGTGCTAAAAGAAATGTCTCTTGCAGGGAAACATTTGGAAAACTTGGTATTATTCCACTTGCCAGTGAATTATTACTGTCAGTGTTATCGTTTGTTGTGGACAATGTTAAAACCTCAAACAAATCTGAATATACATAAGGTAGAGATATTACCAGTTGTACCAAATACAAATTTCCGCAAAAGAAAGTGTACTATATACGAATTAAGTTGACCACCAACTTGCCACCAAACTTTAAAAGCTGTGAATGGGTATGTTATTATTAAGCCAGCGTGTCAAACTGTCTCCCATGCCTACTCTACAAGAATTTACCTCAATTTTAAATTGTCAAAAACACCAAGAGCAAACGGTAATGGTTCCATAAAAGTAAAAAAGCCCTTTGCCTAGAAGAGTGTAAAAAGGGTTTTATTACGCGTTTGTGTGGCACTACCGTTCTTAACAATGCAAATACGTACATATTTCGTATTTACCTCTATTTCCAACAACTATTCTAATTTTATCATAACAGGGTCTGCACGCTTTCTTTAGCTCAAGGAAGGTTACATGATATGAAATAAAATTATATTGAAGTTTGCCAGAAGTCCTTATACTGCAGTATCCGCAAAATTCCTCCTTGAATTTTGGTTTGTAATGCAGGGGGTCTCCATACCAGGATCACAGGATGACGGTAGCTGCGTCCCTGCATGTAGCTCGGAGATTAAAAATACTCAACACTTATCTAACGCTTTTCGGTACAGGCGTAGGAAGTTTCGTAAGGTAGGGTACATTGGACGCAAAACGATGAGGCTGGAGTGTCGCTGGGAACACATACGTATATGGATATACGCACCGACATGAGTACATGAACACCACAGAAGACATGGATTACAAGGCCGTCTTTTTACCACCAATAGTAACAATAGCACGAATTACACATGGCGTGAGGTTGTCATATAGTATCCCTATCGGGCACTAGAGTGCAGGTCATTTGCAGATGTGGAAGGTGGTGGTGGTTCAGTACCAGGCACAGATTATCTGTAGTACCAGGTAGTGAGAGTAGGTGCGGAATGACTTTTGTTTCGTGAATTTTATAATTTATTTATCCTGTTCGTATAAGATCGGTTTTATATCTCTTCTTTTGAATAGTCCATATCTATCGACAAGTAGTATCCAATGGGAGAAAAAGGCGAGCGGCGGTTTAAGTAAGTAAAATTATGAGGTTAAAGTAGAGACAGGATCTGTCAGTTACCTTGCCCGCTTTAAAGGCAATGGCGGGTTGAACAAATAGCCAAAGACGAATTTTCATGTGGATTTGTTGTATTTATTTTTATTTTTACATATGTTTGCGTCATATTATGGTACTGTTTTACGAATGTGGGATACATTTCGTCCCGTCTCTCCCTCCATATTAGCATTAATACGTGTGGTTGCATTGCAATTTCATCGAGTAATGTAGATGACATCATTTGAATGCCACTTGTGTGTAACCTACCGTCATAGCTTTATTACTCTTCCTTGTATTTATTTTGTTTTATGAGCAGTAAATTTTGAGTTTGTTACATAGGTAAGTTGTGTCATATCAGCCTTGGGTTGATCATTTGTTAGATATTGACAGGCCGTTAATTCGTAGCGTGATGAACGGAGGGATATGGTTATATGACGTGACCATGTTTAATTTGTTCCTGTCACTTTTGTGTCCAGACGTCTATCGTATGTGCGTGTATAATTGTTAGTGATTTCTTCATGGATGCTGTAATTATTTTAATCTCATGTGACCTTAATCTTTTGCATAGTTATTAGTTCAGAGTTCAAAGTCATAAGTACAGTTACCTAATGCATAGCAGTGTCCCCTTAGTAGATAATATGTACAGAGTTATACATATTTTAGTCCTTAAAAACTCGGTGTTTACTGTATGTATAACCTGCTTTATTGTTAAAGTACTCAACATTTTATCCACATGGTGCTTGTTTCATGTGATTCTCATGATAATCAGTGATTGCTTTCATCCAAAATAACCAGTTGGTATTTGTAATGGAGTCACAGTATGTTACATGAATTTATTAGTAACAGCACTGACACACATTTTGATAGTGGCATTGTCTAGAGTTGAACAAAATAATTTTTTTTTTTGGTATTTTGTTGTGGCTAGTTAGCACCTGTCACTCATGAGTATGTGAAATAGTCTGCTTAGGAATGTAATTGCTTGTGACTGTAATTCCTGCTGTGAGGAAGGAACCCCTAGAATTTTTTTTAATAGGAGCCATCCCGTTGTGTTATAGTATTAACTAAAATGTTATTCAGCCAAAACACAACAATATATTCAATAATGTAAGGTTTGTTACATGTTTTGGTTACAAATAACCATCATCAGGCAGACATTTCAGTACATGGACATGCATTGTTCAGTGCTTACAGTATGGGATCCCATATTGTTTATATTTGCTGTGTAGAATTCCAGACATTTAGATTAATAAACTGTTCAGTATTTTGATATCTTGACAAATGTATTATCTGAAATACATATGTACCTATCAATGTAGGTCTACCAGCTAAAATTTTAAAAGTCTTAAAAACTTCAACACTCAGCATGTATGCATTTTGAAAGACTGAGGCATTTATCAGTTAGATGTATAGTTTTATATATATGAGAATTTAAAACACTTTTAACACTTTGGTTATGTTCTTCTGTTCCTTAAAGTTAGATGCTGTCATATGCATATCATTATGCTGTCTTTTGGGGGTAAGGGGTTCACATGACCTTCATTTAATTACTTTAGGGCCATTAAGTGAAACAAAATATGATGCACATGTAGGAGGAAGAAAGGGGATGTGAACGAATTTTGGCAGAACACTTTAGAAGCAGAGACCAGATTGTAGGTCTAAGTATGTACAGAAGTATAATATTAAAATGGACTTTAGAGAAGTAGTGTATGACAGCATTTCAAGTGCCATAAAGGCAGGGTAGTTCTTGACAGACTGGGTGACTATCAACTGTTTGACCAGAAACTTGTATCCTTTAGTTTGTTAGTGTTCTATCACAGTACTGTATGTGCTTGCTGTCTCCCTCTCCATGTTGCGTGTGATCTCATCAATGAATTCTTTGTGTGTGCAGATTGCTTCCCAAGATTATTAATGGTGGCATTGCAGGGATCATCGGTGTGTCATGTGTGTTCCCTCTGGATCTGGTGAAGACACGACTGCAGAATCAGCAGATTGGGCCAGATGGCGTGCGCCAGTACCATTCTATGTGAGTTTGTAATAGTGGCAATGCTCAAAGGAATTCTGTTTTCAAAGGTTTGGGGAAACATGCCACCTCTTTCAACCAGGTTATCTTTAACTAATGGTCTTGTCTGATACCATGTAATTTGGTAGATATGTTCCTCTCAAAATTGGTAACCATTACCAAACAGTATGGTGTCATATCCCAGAATACTGCAATCTTAATACTGATCAGTGTCTGGCTTCTCAAAAGAATGTTGCTTGCTTGTCTTCCATGACTTGGTGAGGGAGAATGGAGTCATGTTTATCAATGGCAATCCACAAGCCACTATTTAAGAATCACTGGTCTTTGCATAGGGACTGGCTGTCAGAATTGACACAGTGCTTCTGCCCGGTTGCTATCAGAATTACCACAGTATGCTCAGGGTTCTACTTCAGCAGTGAGACATGTTTGCAATGACTGCCCACTCACACTGTCATCATCACAATGCCAACAAATTGTATCATTAGCAGTATCATGTGTGCTGCAGTTTTCAGTCACTTAAACTTGCAGTTTTTATGATTTCTGAAGTTACTGTTCCATGTGAGTGGTTCAAATGACAAGGCATTTTGCTGTGATGACTGATAGGTTGCAAAATTCCTTATCTGTATACTTTTATTTACATTTTGATATTAGTGACAGTTGACATACTTGTCAAGATGGTGTTTATCTGTGATAAAAGTGAGGAAGGCCACACAACCAACAAGAAGAGCAGGATTTACTGTTTTGTCATCTAGTAACAATTGGATGATTTTAAAAACATACTGTTTCATTAAAAACATTGGCCATTTTCAGCAGACAGTCTTCTTCTTCTGATTTGAACAGTGTCCTTGTAACAAAGGTGTTGGTTACAGAGAATGTATATTTGTTTAGGTTGGACTGCTTCCGGAAGACGTACAGAACAGAAGGGTACTTTGGAATGTATAGAGGTGAGTACAGATTTAAAATTCTAGACAATTTGTCATGTCTAACGTGCTTGTTTCAACATGAATTATGTGCATTTGTCATACTTCTGGGATTGAATTCTAATGCAAGTTTTTCATGCTTACTTAGATAAATGTGAGGATTGAACCCAGCATTGGCAGTACCTCAGTTTTACAGTCTTGATGAATTACAAAACTGCACTGGATCAACATGTCTTTCCAGCTTCATAAATTAACAGTTATTTGTAGGTTCTGCTGTCAACATTGTGCTGATCACACCAGAAAAAGCCATCAAACTTGCTGCCAATGACTTCTTCAGACATCACCTCAGGACACCTGGCGGGTGAGGGTTTATTGTGTAATTGCCTGTTTCACAAGCGAAGGTCTATGAGATGTGAGATTTTCATGGCGGTGAAGACCCATACATCTGTTCTGTGGGCTGTGTTGTAGTCCAGGGTGGGCTTGGGAGGAACATATTGCTGCTCTCTTAGCCTGAAGATGGAAGGATGTGGAGTTGCTAGGAAGTGGGGGTTACCACTTAAATGCACATATCTCCGGATATCACATTCTTAACTTCCACTGCTGTGAAAACTTATCTCACCCAAAGTATGAAGTTGAATGTATTTTCTGTCTGATTGTTACATCGGTTTGAAATTTCTTGCTTCTGTGGTAGATTATACAGCATATGGGAACAGCATTCCTTTCACGTACATAGTCCTGTTACTGCATTATTTCCTTACAAAGCATGAACTTCAGCAACTACTTTTTGTGGGTGTGTGGAGGGGGGAGGGGGAATGAGTGAGTGAAAGAGAGGTAATAAAATACAACTGATATAATATGGAGTTATTACAGTATGTGTCAGTATGATCTGGGTATGGTAAACGTTAGTCTCAATATTTCTGATCACTCTCCCATAATATATGTATAAATGGAGCATGGATGGCTCAGTCAGTGTGGTGACCAGGCTAAAAGCTAAGTGGTCCAGGATTCAAATCCTGGCACAGGCAAGAAGTTTTCCTGTTCTTCAAAGCATCCAGATTAGCTCTAGGACCCACCCAGCCTCCCTGTTCAATGGGTATTGGGGTTCATTCTCAGGGGTGAAGTGGCTGTCGCCCACTCACCTCCTCTAGTGCTGAGGTAAGGAATGAGTGGAGGCTATACCTCTGCTCCCCCTATATGCCTTCATGGTGTGGAAAGGGACAACTTTACCATCGTGTATAATTCACAAGCTGGCTTACACACTTTTTAGTGTGGTAACTTAATAGTGATTGCAGATAATGTGGGAATTTAAAAGTTGTTCCCTGTAGGAAGGGAAGTTCAGGAAAACTGTAAATTTTACTGTTACTTGTATGGGTTCAAATGGTTCCAAAGTAATCTTTTTACCCATTATGTTGTGCAGTGTGTCACACTTGGAGAACCTCCTCAAGTAATAAATTTTCTAGGAAGCATAAAGAAAACAAACCATCCGGTACAAATTGTTTGCATGTGCACGCTATTTTAGTAGTAATTAAAATGTCCTGCAGGAGGAATAACACATGCACCTGTTGATGAGGTGTGAGTACTTGGAAAAAATGAAATAAAGAGAAAATTGAACAGTATGTCTTGCTTGCTGAAATGTTGTGCCAGGGCCGAGGTAGGTGAGTCAAATAGAAACCTTAAAAAAAGCGTACTGTCTAGTGCAGGTAAGTTTCATAGGGCTTTGGCATTTGTCACCCTAGTTCCAGATGTTGGGTCGTTTATCATATAGACATAGCCCACTCTGCCAACAACAACAACACACACACATGCATATCAGAGTAGCAGCAGGACAGATGAAAGAAGGACCCTATATTCAATAAGTTATGCATGAGATGCCTGAAGAGTTGCTTGTAGGTCTTCACATAAAATTGTAATTAATACTGTTCCACTGGGACATTGGCAGTGCAGCCCTCTGCCATGTCCGTGGTGCAGTTGCCCTGACAGTTATGTGCTTACATTACAATAGGTCAGGTCATGGAATTGTGTATACCTTTTAAAATTGCGCAAATAGCCATAGATGCTGATGCAGTTTCAATTAATATACACCTAATTTGCAGTCAGTATCTTAAATTTCTCTTTTCTGTGTTTCAAAGTTCTTGACTCTGTGTGTTGTCCTTCCATTGTACACTTGACAGGATTTTTTGCTGTTTGTAGAGGGCTGCCACTGGGACGAGAGATGGCTGCTGGTGGATTGGCAGGCTTGTGTCAGATAATCATTACCACACCAATGGAACTCCTCAAAATTCAGTTGCAGGATGCAGGTCGTGTGGTCTCCAAACAGGGTGCGTCTCTGTAGCTTCATTATGATATTCGTATAACAGTGCAATATAAAGCACTGCTGAAACAGGTTTGTGTATCACTTATGATCTAGACTTGTATGGCCTAGAACCCTAGATCTCTTCGCAATGGCATTGCTGTTTGTCGTGACTGAGTTTAATGGTTTTATTCAGTTTCTCCGAACAAAAGCTGGGATAGTATGCTAAAATGAGCCCAGACAGCTTCCTTCACATTACCATCTTGTCTAACCCCTTGCAATTGAAGAAGCATTGTTAAATAACCTAACAATGAAGAATGAGGTCTCCTGGGATCTAATGCTGTGCAATTTTGTGGTTGGGTACCAACAGTTTGTGTTCATAGGTATCTTATGTTATTTTATCTCTCTTTTCCTGTATTTTCCACTTCCTTTCCCCCACCACATAAAACAGCCCTTTTGAGGGTGACAGGTCCCTTGGCTCATTCAACAAAATCAGATCCTGATCCTATGTTTTCTTTATGTTACCATGTTCCCTGAAGGTGGAGGCAGCTGGTAACTTTTCCACCAAACTACGCAGTGTCTGGTCCCAGAAGGGTGTAATTACGGTACCACTGTGGGAACTTCAGGTCTCAGGGGTAGGAGTTCTACCCCAAAGAAAAGAAGCAGCAGTTTTCTTCAAAACATTGGTGAACATCTTATAGAGTATCTGTACGTAGTATCACAGCCCACAAAAGTGATTGTTCCTTATCAAATATTGGTAATTGAACTTTTCACTTTTACATTGTACCATCTGCCAAATACAGTTGATGACCATATAGTTTGGTATTAAAATGCTGCTCTGTATCAATATTCTCCTTGAAGTTGGCTATTATTATTAGCCAAAACATGCTGGATAGTTAATAATATATATGTTAACCAACACAATGTGCAGTTACTTAGAAATAAATACATTTCTACAAATTGCAAGGTGTTACAAGGAGATACCACTGTACTGGGTTTGCTGTTTTAACTTGTAATTTGCTGGTCACTGTGTCAGATTTGTTTGTGTTGTTTTAATTCTCAGGTGGCACTGTTGTCCCACGGCAGACGGCACTTGGAATCACAATGGAATTGTTGCGGACAAAGGGCATCTTGGGGCTGTACAAGGGGGTTGGTGCGACTGCATTCCGTGATGTTAGCTTCTCAATAGTTTACTTTCCGTTGTTTGCACACCTCAATGCTCTTGGTCCAAGGAAGAAGGATGGATCAGGTAAAAATGCATGTTTATGTATGTATTAATGATGTTAATGTAGTGTTAGATCTGCTGATCTGGAGAGTCCATTAGTGTGCATGAACAAGACAGTTTAGCATGTGAGGTGTCAAGTTGTCACTTTAGTGACTATGAAGATTGCTGTCTTCTTACATGTGATGCTGTATAATATTTAAAACTTACAGGCATTAAAGGAGGAACATACTGCCTCCATCTTCAGGGCAAAATAGAATACAGTGTTGCAGTCATATGTGAATTTTAGTTTTCACACATGTTGGAAAACATGAGTTTTTACGTTTATGAGCCATGCCCTTGCAAGAATGTGACTGGCTCATATATTTAGCATGCTGGATAGGCTTGGATTATTTGGGGTTGCCTTTGTGCTGCAGGATGCCACAGATATCAGGCAGCTGAATGAGCTACAAATGCCAGTTGAATGAACCAACTTGCTCCAAATGGACACATGTTACCTATTAGGAATGGTTTGAAACAAGGGGATGCTCTTTCGCCACTGCTTTTCAACTTTGCTTTAGAGCACACCATTAGGAGTGTTCAGGTAAACCAGGGTGGCTTGAAATTAAATGGTACACATCAGCTTCTGGCTTATGCTGATGGTGTTCATATATTGGGAGGAAGCATACAAACTATAAAGGAAAATGCAGAAGCTTTGATAGTGGCTAGTAAGGAGATTGGACTAGAAGTAAATGCTGATAAAACTAAGTACATAGTCATGTCTTGAGATCAGAATGCAGGATAAAGTCACAATATGAAGACTGATAATAGATCCTTTGAAAGGGGGGAAGAGTTCAAATATTTTGGAACAACCTTAACAAGTCAAAATTCTATTCAGGAAGAAATTAAGAGCAGATTGAAGTCAGGGAATGCTGGCTATCCTGCAGTGCAGAATCTTCTGTCTTCCAGGTTGCTATCCAAAAATTTAAAGATTGAGATATACAGAACTATAATTCTGAGGGAGGAACGCAGGCTGAGGGTGTTTGAGAATAGGGTGCTGAAGAGAATATTTGGGCCTAGGAGGGATGAAATAACAGGGGAGTGGAGGAAACTGCATAATGAGGAGCTTAATGATATGCAATCCTCACCCAATATTGTTCGGGTGATAAAATTGAGAAGAATGAGATGGGTGGGGCATGTAGCATGTATGGGGTAGAGGAGAGGCATATACAGGGTTTTGGTGGGGAAACGTGAGGGAAAGAGACCACCTGGGAGACCCAGGTGTAGATGGGAGGATAATATTAAGATGGATTTTCAGGAAGTAGGATGTAGGGGTATGGACTGGATCGAGCTGGCTCATGATAGGGACAGTTGGCGGGCTGTTGTGAATGCGGTAATGAACCTTCGGGTTCCATAAAATGCGGGGAATTTCTTGACTAGCTGAAAAACGTTTAGCTTCTCAAGAAGGACTTTGCTCCATGGAGTAAGTAAGTAAGTAAGTAACCTTTAACAGATAAACTGAACAATGCTGTCCTATTAAATTCACACCACTTTCCTCTGAGAAGAAAAATACATTCTGGCAGTGGGCATTGAAATTGAACAGTGCTCTGGCTGCAGTTGAAACCTGGGATTTACGAGGACTTATGCTGAGGTTTGATAATGGTTGTGGTTTGACATAGGAGAAGCTGTGTTCTGGTGCTCCTTTCTGGCTGGTATTGGAGCAGGAGCCACTTCAGCATTCGCAGTGAACCCATTTGACGTAGTGAAGACACGGTTACAACTGTTGAAGCGGGCAGAGGGTGAGGTTGCATATAAGGGTATCACCGATGCCTTTATGTAAGTATGATTTCTCCCTTAACTGTCCCATATAGAGGTATCACTGATGCCTTCATGTATGTGTATTTTCTCCATAACTGTCCCATGTAAAGCAATTTGCTATTCCGTCAGTTATGCTGCAAGAATTTTAGATGTCTTGAATTATAGATTTATTTGTAGGTCATTCAACAATTACAGATTTTTATCACAAGGTCTGTGGTCACCTAAGAATGCCCCCTCAGTGCCACTTCCTTGTATAAAAATGACTATTGCTGGGTATTCTGTCATTATGTATTGCAGACAATAGGAGCTAAAGATGGCAAGATTAACAACAGTAAAATTTATGCTTCAAGCAGTATTGCAGTGTACACCATTACCAAGACAGTGTACCTAGTGTGCCACTAGACAGCAGCACCAAAAGTGTAAATTGTTTTGCTGTTGAGTTCAGTGTTTTGGTATTAATGTAACTCTCCTTTTAGAACTTTAGAAGTTATTGACGTTAGCTTCATTTAATGAAGTTTGTTTTTTGTTTGCGAGAAGTGTTACATGTGCACAGAAAGTGTTTTGTCAGTAGATTGTATGATTCAAATTCAGTGATGATGATGATAATTGCAACAATTTTTCATTGGAATTTCAACTGCCTTTATGCCAATTAACCCTTTCACTGCCGTAGACGACTTTATTCGATTTAACAGTTCCTGCTTAAAAGTGCCAGCGACAACTTTATTCGAACTATTTTTTCAATGGTGCTCTTTCATCTTAAATCAGCTACATGACCTGTAATTATAGACGGGAAACTTATACAGCAGCTGTGCTGACATTATCATTATCTCTGTTATAGTTTATTATGCTTATATTGCGTAAAATGAAACCATGTTTATCCTTATGCTCAGAGGAAGAGTAGGTTTGTCTGTGGCTGCAGTCTATAAAGAATCTTTGGTGCGGGAAGTCGTGTATGTGTGATAGCTTATACTTCTCAGTGCAACATGGCATCAAGGAAAAGAAAAACAACTTGATTTAGAGCTGAAGAAGAATTTGCTGACAGGCGAATGCTCAGTGTGGTATTCCTCTGCATCCAGAAGGCTGCTACACACGATAGCACATGCTGGCTGCTACACACAATATCACACGCTGAAACATTACTGAATGTTCTAAATTTCAAGTCTTTATCTCATATAGTTCTCATGTAATTATTTTTTTACTGAAATCATGAAAGAAGGGGCTGTGGGCCCTTTAAATGGCCAGCATTTTTATGCCAGTGGGTATTTAAATAGCCAGCAGCGAATGTGTTAAATATAACTGCCTGCCCCCATATATGTACAGATTACTTCTGTTAAAAGCATCATATGGCTCTTTTTTGTACCTTAATACTGTATACAAACATGATTTTATTGCAGCTCCCTGCTCAAGAACGAGGGACCTACAGTATTCTTCCGAGGCGCAGCTTGCCGTGTGATTGTAATAGCTCCTCTCTTTGGCATTGCCCAGATGGTCTACTTCTTTGGTGTGGGCGAAGCCCTTCTGGGTACGAACAGATCGTAAAACAATTCCTTCTTTTCTCCCTGTTCTGTCTACTTTTTGAGCAGCAACGATGACAATAAGCCCCTCCTTGTCTTTCTTGTACATTGCAAGATGTATAAACTAATAGTCATATTGAAAATGTCAGTTGTGTCAGTAGTGTGTATCATAAGATGTAGCATGTAGAGTGTGTTGGTGCTCTTTGATCATGAAATGTGCAGAGAAGCACATGTTCTAGTAGAATACTGTAGAATTGAGTTTGAGGCATTACAGGAATCACTGTATGGTCTCCTTTAAAAATATGCGCTCTTTTTTGGGTCTTAATGTGTTTGAGTGATAATGGTCGTTTTAAATGTGATTAGTCATCATGGAAAGTAAGCAACATTGGTGCATTCTGGGAGAGCTCACTTCATCTTACATGACATGATAAAGATGACAAATATGTAAGTAAAGGTCTCCCGTGACAGGCTGAGGTGGCCCGAGGGGTTCCGGGTAGGTTAAGGCCCCGGATTTTCTTGACGTTTCAGCACTACAAGGGTGGTAGGTCATCAGCCATACGCACTGGCCGCCTTTACCCCAGGAGAAATCCCTGGTACTCATTTTCATAGGCTTAGTCAACCTCAGGGCACATGGTTCTCTTGGGGGAACCATGGAAAAAATCCCCAGTGACACCACCGGGAATCAATCCCGGGACCGTCCGACTAGCAGCGCAGCGCCTTAACCACTACGCTACCCCAGGCCCCCCATGACAAATATGTATCAAACATTATTTAGAACTAACACCCATGTCATGTGTACTGAAGTTGCATTGTGGGTTTTGGCAGCACAGTGTTTCTGTCTTGCAGTCTGGATGCCTGTTGACTGTTACCACTTGCATCCGTCCCAGCTTAAAGTAGCATGCCCTAGAGAAGTGCCACAGCCAAATTGAACACAATTGTTACTGATATTTCTCTGTGAATGCCTGGTCTCCTGAAACTTGAATTTTATTTAGATACAAATAACCACCGGCACTGATGCACCATAAAACACGCAAATATTGTCACCAGCCACTACATGTCACCTGCAGCCTATATAATTTTCTAAACCATTATAGGTAATACCACAGCATTACACACAGATGGCAGAACGCCTCATGCAAATTCTTAAATTCGCAGTGCCTGTAGCACGATAGCATACATATTGTTATTGATATGACAGGCTTAAATATCCAAGAACGATATATGCTCTATTTGTGAATCATCATCATCTTCTTCTTCTTAAGGCACTACAACTTCAGGGAAGTTTTGGCCTTCTCAACGAATTCTTTCCATTTGGGCCGGTTTCTGATGCAGTCCCTCCAGTTTGT
>JGI20166J26741_11050003_pt1 | contig 14489 bp, 13 predicted proteins | sample TergutCu122P5_FD_26741 | JGI IMG/M metagenome (IMG submission 26741)
GACGCAAAGGGCGTCCGAAACATGTAGAGCATACTTGTAGTTTTTAATAAACACAATACCGCCAGAGTTGCATCTTGTTGGTTTATTATATATTATAAATAATTCCTACGTCACAGAAAAAAGGCCTCGTCTCCATCACAAAGACCAACCAGTTAATGACGTTTAGGGACAATAACAGCTGTTTATTGTGACAATACAAAACACATCAACACACTGCGTCGGCAAAGTGCAGTGTTTTTCAGTGTCAAACCTGGCGGTACATACAGGCTAGTTACCCAAACACAGTCTAGAGGTCTATGAACACTTTAGACTGACATTTTCCAACATCGTGCATCACGTGGTTCTTTACAAATGGTTCCGGTTTCCGAAACGACGTGCTTTCAAATAAACAGTGTGACAAAATACAATGTCCAAAATACGATTCCAAAAATTATTAAAGTTTAGGAAGCTGACTGGTGCGATACGCCAACCTTTTTTGTGTTTAGCATCGCGCTGGCGCGCTTCTGAGGGCACCTGCAGCACTGAACACGGAATGTACAACAGGCTGCTCTGCTGCAGTTCACGTGATGGGCTTTTTGTTTTCACACCACATGGTAATGATTTCTGCCGACGTTTCGTAAGACAGAAATGCCTCCCATACTCAGAGTAACAGTGTGGTTTAGCTGGATGCTCAGGTTACTGGAAGGATGGAACGGATGTTCGAGCGTTTCAGGAACGGCCTTGAACTGGATTCTGCCCCTCAGTATGAAAACAATACACCCCTCCGAAAGGTCGGAACCCTTTACCACACGGTATAAAAAACCCTCCGAATGCCATCGTCTGCAAAACATGTACTGTTGCTGTGCCTAAAATTTACATTGCAAGAATTTTTCCAAATCTCGTTATTTACAGCAACTCGCATCATTCTGATGAATACGTTCCACAGGAACACTGTATGGCGTCTCTTGTCCATGGCAGCTGTCACTGCAGGTTCCGGCGGATGATGACTTTCCATGCGATACAGCCGCAGTGCTCGGAGCAACAATAAAAGAAACACACGTCATCACCACCACCACTGACTGGAAGCAATTTGTGTTAACAATGCTTTCTTTTATTCTAAATCCTGTCCATTTTCCACGGATATTATTGGTTCTCGAGTTTTCACTTGGAACTCCAAAGACTTCGCTTTGTTTCATGTCAGGCACTCTCTCCCCGTCCGCCAGGTCTGCCGCTGCGGCGAATGCAGTTCGTGCTGATTTTGGTGTTTCAGATGGCGCGTTATCACGCTCAGATTTTATACTGAAATTTGTTTATGAAAATACAGTGGCATAATGAATTAAATAAGTACTCTATGTGTTTCGTTGGCTTGTGTCATATGTTGGTGTGCCGTTTCTGGATCTAGCCACCTGGCTGTTAGCTCAGCAGGTTGTAATTATTACTCTTATTGTTATTTGTCCAATTAGTTAATAGATACACTTTAACGACCAAAGCGTCCAACACTGCCAATGTCCGCCACTGGACACAAAAATGAAGTGACGCCATCGGGAATCGAACCCGCGACCTTCCGACTTGTAGCGCGGTGCCTCAACCAACTGCGCTACCGCGTACCCCCTCACCAAATATGTAGGTGATCATATCAAAGGGTAAGTTGGACTGGGCAAATGGCTCGTACATATGGGGAGAAGTGCATAAGGGGTTTTGGTGGCGAAAACTGAAGAAAAGGAACCGTTTGGAAGACCTAGACGTAGATGGGAAGATATTAAAATGGGTCTGAAATAGGATGAGAGTGCTTGGTCTTAAATCGTGTGGCTTTGGATAGGGGAACGTTGCGGGCTGTTGTGAACATGGTGACGAACTTTCAGGTTCCATTTAACGCAGGGAACTTCCGAACTAGCTGAGGAACAGTCAGCTCCTGTACAAGGACTCTGGTCCACGGTGTCAGCCGACGTCAGGAATGGGCTCACGTACACCTGTCTGCACTGCGCCGTACATCTTCAGGCTGTCCGCACGCTTGATACACCACAAGGTCACCTGTCAGTGACGTAACACCACAGGTAGACAGGGATGGGTGCGGTAATGTGCCAAGGGGTGGTCATGGACCCATTCGAGGTACCATGCCAACATTGCAACTTAGAAACAGACACTCGCGATTTGGGACCAGAACCCGGGCCTTCGAACTGCTAATGACTGGTGCAAGCAACCCGGCCCGCTCTGTTGTCCAAGCCACGTCACAAATGGTTTGATTTCGATCAGCTGTGAAACCTACTGCCACAGCAGCTGCAGTAACAACAGCAGCAGCCTGGCGTCGAGCTGCATAAGGGCGACGCACTTTTGTGGACATTAACTTCTCGACTTAAGTCATTGTTGTTTCAAGGTAGCCGGGATAGCTCAGTCGGTATAGCGACTACGCTAACGGCCGGACAATCAGGGTTTAAGTTCTAGGTAGCGGCGAGATTTTTCGATTCACCGAAACGTCCAGACCGCCTCTGGGGCTCCTACTGACAGGCTATCAAGGCTCTAGTGCCGAGGTTAAAAGTGAATGGGGTTGTACTTCCACTCCCTCCGCGCACCTTTATGCCTCTACCGGTATTGTTACTGTGAAGACAACGCACAGTTCACATTCTCTACGGTGGAAACAAACGTTTCGCGCTGCCTCAATCCTCCGCCGAAGCGTCGACAGCGACACACTGCACGAGGCTCCATGCCGTCACTCGTAACCTGGACACACCTCAGTACCAGATACTATGATAAGCAAAGTAAAGAAACTGGGTGTGGGCAGCATTCAAGTGGTTTGGGCACGGTTATAGAACTGTGGGTTTGGTACATGTTACGCGACTATCGTAGGCCTCCTCTGTTCCGCACAGCTAGCCAATCCTTTTACTGCCCAGTGGTTACAATATGTACCACCGGTTTAACATTACACAATCGTACGTTCTGCCCACACAGTGTATTTGTGTGTTTGGTGTGGATCTGAGAACAAACCGCGATTACTTCCCTATACAGCATACACTGACTGGTTTTTATAACCGAGATATGGAGTGTTTACTGTGCGGTACGGACTGGATTTACGTGTAATGTATATTAACCCTTCAAAGCCTACTGGTCACTATATGTACCACCAGTTTAACACTCAACAATTCTACGTTCTGCCCACACAGATTATTTATGTGTTTTTGTGTGAATCTCAGAACAAACAGCGATTATTTCCATATGCAGCATTAAATGAATGGTTTTTATAAACTAGATAGTGTTTACTGCGCGGTACGGACTAGAAATTTATATATTACGCAGGTTAATCTTAGTCTTGCAGCGGCAATGAGGCAGGTTTTTCTGCGAGCACTGCCCTTGCCCCCTGTCCATATCACCATTCCACCAACGCTGAACACTCAGCATCACCTGCAACACTTGGCAGGAGAAGCCTGGGAACCGTAAAAAAAAAAAAAAAAGCTCTTTCGGGAATGGGGGGAGCGCTGGATGGAAATGCACTTTCACTTAGTCTGAACGTACGAAGGAACAACAAAGAATCCAACAGGTTATAACGGGCAGATATCTAACGACGTTACTTACAGCGCAATCTTCCACTTGCTAGCCATTCCTATACTACGCTCACTCTTCTGCCTAACACACCTCACACAACTAAGCAACACAACCTCACACAACAACGGACACCAACTCTGTGATTGGTCTAACCAACTACATGCAAAGAACGTGTGGGCTGGGCGCCAGTCAACAGAGTTGCCACATGTTTACGATCCACTCTTGTCGCCGCCTCCCTAACCAAACATCTGCAATGTACAAAACAAACCGAACTTCATCACCAAAGAAACAAACGCCATATCCTGTTCAAACGGGATTTTGCATTTCCTGTACGGCGGGTCAATTCTACACCTTGGGCAGTCTGCAAGCTATGTTGGCTGCACTGTCTGCTCTCTTACTGCACTTACATGGTCATATGGGCTTATTGAGCCGGACACAATGTAAATTAGAAATGTCATAACGTTTTGTATCAGTGACAGCTTTCGTGGAAGTAACGTCACAAGCGAGTTGACTGTCATTATGACTGTTCTCACTTTTTATGCCACGCTACACAACTCACAGATGAACGCTCCTGCAAGACTGACGTAGTACCAGCACGCCTACGCACTGTGGAACGTATGTGTCTGCCCAGTCGCAACGACATCTGGACACAAACGCGCCTATTGCCTTAGCCATGCATGTCTGGCCGCCAGAGACAACGTGAGTGCAAGCGTCTAAGCTGCATCTGACACGTAGTGACTAGACAACGCGCTGAAAGGTCCGGGGGTTCGAATCCGGGAAGGGGCGAGAGAGTTATCGTTTGTTCTCAACGGCCATTCCCACCCAGCTTGCTACTCAAAGAGAGGTGGGGAGTGCTTCGCTGCGGGCTGAACGACCGGGTTGTGTGCCGTCTGTCCAGTGGCGAGGTTACGAATGAGTGGATTACACCTTTGCACCTCTTCTGCCGCCATGCCTTCATGGCGCCTGCAGGGAGAACTTTACCTTTACTCTGTCGATATACTGCGCAACTCGTTTAATATTTATCGCAGAGGAGTATGTTTTCGAACTAAAGTTGCAGAGAAAAGAGGCTCATACTTTCTGTCTAATACACCGGTTAAGTCTTACGGTTTTCTGGATAATTAAACCCTCTAATCCCAGTAGTCACTATATGTACCACCAGATTTAACACTCAAATTCCACGTTCCGCCCACACAGTGTGTGTTCTGTGTGGACCTCAGAACAAACAGCGATTATTTCCCTATACAGCATTAAATGACTCTTTTTTTATATAATCAACACGGATTGTGTTTACTGCGCGGGATGGAATGGATCTTTATGTACAATTTAAAGGGGGCGCGCAGTGGCGTAGTGGTTAAGGCATTACGCTACAAACCGACAGGTCGCGGGTTCGATTCATCAGTCTGCGTTGAGCAGTTAAACAGTGCGGTTGTGCGAATAGAGCAGTAGTGAGTTGCGACTTTGTTTTGTGTGTGGGTGTTTTTTTTTCTTTTTTTACGTTTCTCTGTCCCCACAGTATTTGAGTGGGACACCAAAAGGCAACAGCGGATAGTAGGATGGACAACAAGCAAAATACAGTTGTGTGTTGTTTTGACTGCAGGAGCCCGCGCATAACTGTTTTTCACATTCACGAATGGATATACGAGAAGCTTCATTTAGATGAAGATGACATACGTACGATACAAATAGACGGCATGAAACAAGTGTTTATCAAATTTACAAACAGTACGCGCCTGTACAGTGTACTGACCGAAACGAAAGGACAACTGGAATTTAAGCATGACAACGGAGAACTATCACAGGTAACGACAGAATTAGCAAGGATGGGGATGCGTAAAATTAGAATAGCCAACCTGCCACCCGAAGTGAATGATCGTATGATTAAGGATATCTTGGTGAAATATGGTGAGGTACGGGAAATAAAAGAAAAACAATGGACACGGACGTACAGAAACGAAGTGTCGAACGGGATCCGCATAGTGGACATGAACCTCAAACAGCACTTAGCGTCCCATTTGACCACAGCTGGCAATAGGGTCCTCGTGTCATACGAGGGGCAGCCCGCTACGTGCTACGGGGCACCAGTACCAAGACTGCCCACGAAGAAGTGCTGCGCCCTACGCTACCGTCTCGCCGCTATCAACATGGGCGGATATAGTCTCCCAACACAACAGACACACACATATACAGGGTGTTCCGGGGGGAACGTGCCAGACTTCGGGAGAATGTTCCTTAAGTTAAAATACACTGATAAAACCAAAAACATATCCGAAATTGAGCGGTTACAGAGATCATGGCGAGAAAAGTTTGAAAGTATGAGAGCTCTTACACACTTATTGATTACCAAATACATATTAAAACTGGCAGAAATATGTTGTTTCTGTAATATTAATATCTGTACTTAACATCTAATTAACATCTGAGTGACATAAAGCCATTAAATTAAACTACATAAACACTCGCACTAATATCATAGTTGTCCTTAGGGTTCCAAGCCCTTTACATGGCACATGAATATCCAGCAGTATTGAAGTACTCATTTAACTTTACTGACTGCGGATTTTGGTATAAGCCTACTACTTGCCTGTACTAAAATACAGTACCTGCTTTACAGTAATTGTTCAAAGTGTCCTCCGGTTGCTATGCACTTTTAGGCACGCATCAATAGAGACTGAGTAGCAGGTTGCGTATGTGTTCTGCCGCTGCAGAAATACGATGGGGCAGTGCTGCTCTTGAATCGACCTTAGTTTCATACACTAATGTCTTCATGTGGCCCCAGAGATAATAATCAAGGTGTAAAATCTGGCAACCTCGGTGGCCATTCAACGGGTCCACCACGACCTAACCAACGGTTAGGGAAAGGTTCGTTTAAGTACTCTCTCACACGCCGAGCGTAATGTGGGGGGACCCTATCATGTTGGAAGTACATTTGGCTCCTTATCATTAACGGGATGTCTTCCAACAAACCTGGTAACTCATTCCTCAGGAAGACTTCATATGTGCTTCCCGTTAAATTGTTGTCAAAGACAAAAGTTGCGATCAACTTGTTACCAAGCAAACTACACCGTACATTCACTGAAAAACTCCTTTGGAACTTGGTTACACTTGTTTCGTGTGGATTATCATTGGACCACGTATACACATTTCGTGAATTATTTATATCGTCCTGGGTAAAAGACGTCTCATCGGTGAATAAATGACGCTTAACAGTTGGGGATGTGCTGTTATCCAGTGGCACAAATCCATACGTTGAGCAGGGTCACCTGGTTCCAGATGTTGTACCCTGTGATCATGATGAGGATGTAAATTTTCCTCATGTAGAGTTCGCCACACCTGCATACGTGACACGCTTATGCGAGAGGCAATTCTACGAGTGGACAGTTGTGGACTTCTCTGAACCATCTCAAGAATGTTCTCTCCTGTGTTAATCAATGTTACCACCTCCCTTTCAGACTGACCAGCAACACTTGGAAGACAACCAGTCTCGCGCATTGTCTGGTGAATACGAGAAAATACACCCCTAGACGGAATCCTTTGGTCGGGAAAACGCCTGTGGTATTCTTCAACAGCAATACGTGCATTACCATCGCAAAATCCATACACAAGATGCATGTCACAATATTCCACTTGGTAAAACACACAAGGCATTTTTACAACTCCCCACAATTAACTGTTTTACAGTGACAACTGTTGATAACGATGTCGCAGCGTTGACCCGGCTGCAGAATGAAGGACGGACTGCGCAGTGTAGGGTAATACGTCACGCGAACCAGGTACAGTACGTGGAACTGCAAGAAGACCAAACCTTTCTCTCGCAATTATTTCCGTAACCGTTCAACTTCGGATATAGGTGTTTTTGGTTGTAGCGGTGTATTTTAACTTAAGGAACATTCTCCCGAAATCTGGCACATTCCCCCGAGACACCCTGTAGATGAATCACAACCAACCATATTGCAGCACCAAATGACACGGACGGTGGTGCCCCACATAAAGGTAAACAACCCGCCGCTTAAACAGCCCCACCAGTAAGCCGACTGATCATACGATCTACTCAACGTGCAGGAGATAGGGCACTCCACCGGTGAAAATAAACAAGAGGGAAACGAGGATGAGCGCACAGCAGATGCATCAATCGGCACATCCGACCCCCTCCCACGGGATGCGCCCGTGATCGGAACGGATGACCCGAAGGGGCCAACCGGACCCACTCCGACACATAACACCGACGAGATACACGAGACAAAGGAGAAGGATACAATTTTAGTCACTACAATCAAGATGACCGCCTTGCCCCGAAGGAAACCAAACCCCCTCCAACCGACGATGAACTCCAATCCAAGACGCCAAAGACAGCCCGAAGACGACTAAAAAGTTGGGGACGGAGCGGGATCTGTCCTCGTATAGAGAGCGGACGCGCAGCAAAATGAAGCATGCGGCACCGTAGAAACCGCACACTCTTAACGGCAATCCCTACAAGGTGGCAACCATAAACATCAATTAGATTGTCTCCACTACCCGGCTAAAGATGCTAAACGAATTTCTGCAAAAACAAGACACAGACATAGCCTTCCTTCAGGACGTTACAGAACCTAACTTACACATGATACTCTAATACGCCGCGCATATAAACCAGGGGCCGGAGGGGAGGGGGACAGCCATCCTGACGAAAGACGGCCTGGAGATCGCGAACATCAAACGCCTCCCCTCCGGTTGGGGAATTGCTGCAGTGTTTAATGGGATGTGGATCGTTAATGTGTGCGCGCCATCTGGTGCTGAAAAGAAAACTGAACGCTAAAGCTTCTACAACTCGGACCTCCTACCTGTAGTACCGAGTACACGAAATGACATGCTTCTCGCCGGTCATGTCAACTGTGTACTTCATTCCACCGACAGTAGAGGACACACAACTTACAGCCGGGCATTCGAAAACCCTTGTACGAGGTTTTGCCCTCCACGACGTGTGGGACGCGTCTCGAGCACGACAAGGCTACACCCATTACGCACCACTGTCAGCGTCAAGGCTGGATAGGATATATGTCATCAAACACCTGTTAGAACGTAAATAAGGAGTTGAAACTGTGGTGACCGACTTTACGGATCACTTTGCTGTGGTCCTTAGACTGGCGGTTGACACGCCACTCCCGGAGAGAGGGAAGAGCTATTGGAAGATTGATACATCCTATCTACAAGAGACAACCTTCCGGGATGTGATAAAAGAACAATGGATGCGATGGAAGCGACATAAGAAATTTTACCCCAACGACGTTACCTGGTGGGGACGCTATGTAAAAGGACAGACACGTAGACTATTTATATGTGAAGGAACTAGCCGTCGCAGAGTCCGCAACAGTTTAGAACATTTTTATGGGGTGTAGGCGAAACATCATCCCTATATCACATCCTGAGACAGTAAAAAAGGCAGGAATCCCGGATGATTAATGGAATCCGTGACGTGGAGGGGAACCTGCAGACGTCACCGACCGCTACAGTGCGTACCTTTAAAAGACGTGCACTTCATAACTGGTCACAACATCTACTGGCCACAAAATGCAATCAAACATAGCCTTTTAAACGTTCATTCTCTTCAGCTCTCGACTGCGCCAAAAACTCGTCGGCCACGACATCGCAGCAATTTTTCTTAGAACATACTGTCATGCTAGCAGCCGAAACGTTATCGTGTATGGAGAATGTACTCATTTATGGTCGCTTTTATCGAAATTACCTAACGTCGGATGGCAGGAAATTAGTGAAAAATGTGAACGGAAACGTATAAAGTCCGATCTGAGGTTAGCAGGTACAGACATGAAGGCATTTGGTGGGAACAGATGTATAGCTCCACTCATTTTTAACCTCAGCAAAAAGATGGAAGTCAGCGATGGGCTTCGCGCCACGGCCGCTTCACCCCCGACGAAAAGACCTCTGGTACTCAGTGAAGAAGAGACTCGGTTGGGCCCCGGATGCGGTCGGGACGTTTTGCAGCAGAGACAAGTTTCTTTATCCTGTTTGGAATCAGACCGCGAATCGTCCAGCTCGCAGCCCAGTCCGCATACTGGCTACGCTAGGACGGTTCTCTGTTGCAGGCAATAATCCGGCACTTGACTGGAGGTCGTGAGAAAAGCCACACAACGTATGTCCAGGCTCTACCGTCGGCTCACACTGACCATACTCTCGGTGCGAAAATGCCCAACTGCATACAACTGGTAAAAAAACAAATAACATGATGAGCTGCGTGTTACCGCTGAAATAACCTACTGTGTAATCTTGTCAGGCTCTAACAGCTGTCTGACACTTCCAAGTTTTGCTCCCGTACTGCCGGGCAATAACTCGGCCCGTGCTCAGCACTTGGTAACTTCAAAATCTGTGGAGACCAACTGTCTGGCAACCTGACGACCGGCAAAATGGGGTTCGATTGCTGGCTGGCAGGGGCATCGATGATCAGACCGACACGACCTCCAACCCAACAGCTAGCGGGTCAGCTTCCTCTGGAGATAAAACGGTTGGGATGTAAAGCTGACATCCCGGTCTAATGTCACTCCATGCGCCCACGTCTTCTTCTGTCCCAGTAGCACTGTACAGTAAGGCACAGCCATTTCACAGCTATGGGAAATATGGTCGACACAGCCGGTCACCTTCTGTCGGTTAGCAGGATAATAAACTCAGCGGGCCGAGCCTCAGCATTCAGCCGTGTTTCTCTGTGACTGACGTATGTGCTGAACGCCGATCGTACAAATGTTGTCGTATATTGACACCAAAGTGTACTGATGCACACGTCCAAACAGGGCAGTTAGCAGTACGTGAGAAGGTTGCGAGCAACAGGTTCCATTACAGAGTCGGACCGACGCAATGACGGATACTAGAACAGACGCTTACAAATTGCAAACAGCCTAATACAACTAAAACTGTTGACTGTATTACGTACTACAGGATATGTATTAACATACGAACATTACCGAACAGGTCAAGATTCTACCTTCATCGCTCCAGTCACACCATGAGGTAAGGAACGCACGCACTTTTCCTCCCACACACACACGCACACGCACACACACAGCCGCTCGCCACCAGAAACTGACGGATCATCAGGTGCCGGATAATCGAAGTTGTATTGTGATCAGGAAAATCACACGCAGAAGGTGCGGTAAAGAAAAATTAGACACAGCTGGTGCCAGGTTGGAGGCGTCTCAAGACTTGCACAGCAACCTGGCGTCATCAGCAGGAATTAAACAAAACTGCCGTAGGACAAAGGTCAGGGGTGGGGCAAGACTGAATTTTGTGAACTCGTACCTTCGTGTGGTGTCCAGAGGTAACAACAGATCCCACATTCGTTATGTTTAGCGGCGTAGCCTTGTGTCACTTCAGTGGATAGGCGAACCCTCAGAAATGAGATGACAGTATGCAGAAATGCTACACTCAGTAGCACTACATGAGGTTGTGTTGTGTGTGTTGCACTAACAGTCCCACTAAGAGCCCTGGGGCCAGTGTTTCGCTCTGATAACACAAATCCACACACACACACACACACATTCTGAGACCTGCAGCTCACACAGAAACTCTGACGTGTTGAGATAACATTTTGGCGACAGAATAATACGCATGGGACTGTGATCACCACGTTCACAGGACCTGAAACCATGTGGCTTTTACGATTAAATGTGTAAGAGTAATCCTCGCACTGAAGAAAAATTTACTGCTCTGCAGGGTCGCAGGCTGTGGCCGCTCGTCCTTATCGTAAAGATAATCTGAAAACGTGGTTGGGCGCTGGAAAGTGAAGAAGGTAGCGTGCTGGTAGCACTCTGTTGTCAGTATGCAGCAGAGGGAAGAAGATGAGCATTTTGGCTTAGTTTTGTGTTTGGAGGGAAGCGTTATAACGAAATTTTGTTTACGTTTTAACGGCGGCGTTTCGACGAAAATTTTAAGTTAATTTTGCAGACAGTCGTGTGGGAAGCATGCAGTGCGACATGGATATTTTGTATCGCCTCAGCCTTTGCTGTGGAACCGAAGAAAACCACGGAAAAACTTGATCGAGTTGACCGGTCGTTTGTTCAGAGATCCACTATCAAACATAATACACTAGTATCTGCCAGAACGTAAAAATTTTAATGTTAAATCTGTTGGTACATGCAGTAACCCCTCAGTCTTAATAGGTGAATTAGGCAGAAAGACTTCAGATTTGCATCTCGCAGTCTGTAGCCATTTGCATCCGAAAATGCCACAGAAAATTCAGATAAGCGGCGTAATTACAAGAAGTGGTGTTGAGGAGAATATTTGGGCCTAAGAGGGACGTGGAGAAAACTACACAATGAGGTGATAAAATTGAGAAGAATGAGATGGGCGGGTCATGTAGCACGTATGGGGAAGAGGCGTATACAGGGTTTTGATGGGGAAACCTGTGGGAAAGAGACCACTTGGGAGACCCAGGCGTAGATGAGAGGATAATATTAAGATTGATCTTCAGGAAGTGGGATATAGGGGTATGGACTGGATCGAGCTGGCTCAGGATAGCAACATGGGGGGGGGGCACTTGTGAATGCGGTAATGAACCTTCGGTTTCCATAAAATGCGGGGAATTACTTGACTAAGAACTGGTTAGCTTCTCAAGAAGGACTCTGCTCCATGGACTAAGTAATTAAGCAAGTAAGTAATTACAAGAAGTGCGGTCACACCGCACATCAACAACATATGACGACAAATCACTCCACAACAAGCACTAACAAGACGGACAATCATAGCACATACAATTGCCTTGGCTCGTGCTTCTTCGGGTCAGCACGAGATGGCAGCAGCGACCAGAAGAGTAGCAATTGTCGGGATCGATCATCATCTGCTGCTACGTCTGGCTACATACGGCACACGAACTCTGCTCGTGCCGTTTGGACCAGAACCTCTGGAGGCATCGACAATTAATACAGAATATTATATCTTACTTATACAAGACCCAAGGTGAAAAGCTGACCGCCTTGGCCATGGCACGGCCTTTAAAACTAGCCTGGGTTATACTCGAGGAATCAGTTCAAATCGCGCAGTAAACGAACTCCGTCTCGGTTATAAAAACCAGCCAGTTAATGCTGTATAGGGAAATAATGGCAGTTTTATTCTCAGATCCACACACAAGTGTTTTTGTGGCCTGCCTGACGTCACAAGCCATCAGATCAAGAAGGTCTCTTACAATGGTCGACCGAAGCAGTACGGGCATAGGTAGGAACAGACAGTTCTGTCGATATAGCGACTAGGATATTGGCTGGATGATTCGGGCTTCGAATCCCAGCGGGAGTGACGGTTTTCTATTTCCCAAAAGGTCCTGGCCAGCATTGAGGTCCACTTAGCCACATACGTCGCCTTCAACTCATACCGGGAGATCTTTCCCGAGAAGCCGGAGCGTGAACTTAGCCACTCACTTCCATCTAGTGCCAAGGTTAAGAATGAGTGGAGCCATATCTCTGCTCCTCGTATATTGCTTCATAGCTTGTACAGGAATTTCTACATGTTTTACAATTGTATGTCAGTGACTAAACTGTGTATGGTTTGAAAAATGACCCTTTAAACAGAACTGCGAATAGGCAAGAATTGTAGACAAGTATGGAGGAATATGTCACGGACTGATACGTAATATCACAGAACGTGCCTAGAGAGTCTGAATAAAACTACGACACACGTCAGAACAAGCGATCTGCAGCAGTAGGCACAGCACGTGCGAACCAGTCGCAGGATGTTCCGCTCTCATTTCCATCCGCCACATTTCGCGGAATTCTGAACCATTCCTGTCCAAATTTCCGACTCTTCTTGGAACAGACATGTTCACGTCTACGTCCTCTGTGATCAGCGGCTCTGTCCATCCCATTCCGATATTCTGGGCACATAGATTTCACTGTCATGAAGAATCCGTCGCGCTGCGCCATTGTGTGCTGTGTGGGTGGCAGCAACATCGCCATCGCTTTCCAGGAAGACACCTGTGTTGAGGTTCTGCAGCTCACACGTACCAACGTCGACAAATTCCGGGTGTTCCAGCGATATCATTTGCATTACAAGCTGTGGTCCGTCGCATTGACCAGGCTGCGAGGGGGTGATAATGCTGTTGCGCTTAAATTGAGAGCACAGACACGCACATGTAAGGGACATGGAGCTACAATATACTGTGAGGCTCATGTTCTCACGGCAATGAGTGTCTGGTTACGGTGTGTGGGGATGTGACAGCTTGTATTTTGGCTGACAGATACAAACGTTTCGGAGGAATCTGTTGCCCCATCTTCAGATCGCAGTGACGGTCCATTTTCCAATGTACCTCCGCGTCCCCACACGCCTTCATGACGTTCTAATTAAACTTTTAAATGTCGTACCATGTTTTTCAGCAATTCACTTCCGAAAGCAGTAAGAGTCATAGGAATGTAAGGTAGGTCGTACACTAGGAAATGTATGAAACACCCTGTACTTACTGGCCGAGTACACACGCTGTGTGAGTGTCACAGGATGTTGCTACAGTGAGAGGCAAGCGACAGTAACAGAAGCCACTAGAGATGGTGACGGTACTTGCACGTGACAGCATCACTGCATGCAGGAAGTCTGCCTTCGAGCGGGGCACACAGCAACACCTTGTTGGCACACAGTTAGCCTCCAGGGTGTGACGGTGTCCCTGTGGGTTCGTCATTACGACAGGCATTTCTGTTAAAGGGATGAATTTCAGACACCTTGAAACCCGATTTGTTATTTCAACGAAAAGCAGCCAGATGGAAAAACGAGTTGATGTTGACTGCCATTACTGTTACATGGATTGATATCATTTACAGGGTTCACATATCTGCAGTGGCTGGAGTTCGCGACTGCAGGTTTAGGAGCAGGACAGGCAGAACCTGCATTCTCTTTGGACAGTCTGTTGCTGTAGCTTTCCCAGGCGTGAGGCTAGCTAGCTAGCCTCACGCCTGGGAAAGTTAATGAAGTTTAATTAATGTTTTAATTTCAAATTAAGCAAATGTATTGTTGTC
>JGI20166J26741_11051114_pt1 | contig 14489 bp, 12 predicted proteins | sample TergutCu122P5_FD_26741 | JGI IMG/M metagenome (IMG submission 26741)
TAACCTCCAGATGCTGCATTTTATATATTTATTCAACAAATATACGTACCGAATATTTTAAACATGCTGCATAATCTCCGTTTTTTTCCCTTCAAAATGCTACCTTTTTGGTTCCTGTATTATTCACATTTTAAATACAGTATGTGCTAAAATTTAAAAGGAAATTCCGGCACCAAAGGGTTAACAAACACCAGTGATAATTGGAAAAGTCAAATATATGCCCACCTCAACAACATATCAAAAACCTCCACACTTATCAAACAAAATACAGACAGTTCACTGAATCAGAGCACAGCAGCTGTCAAAAGCCGCACATAACATCTGCATCCAACTGGAATTTAGAGCCAGTTTTTTCCCTGTGGTCCAACTTATGTTACTTCACACAACAAACTCAAAGTGCCAAACTCCAGCTTCTAAGTGGATCCCGTACCCCCTGACAGTATTTCCGAACACTTGAAAAAACTCATCTTGAAATATTAACCATTATTTTTTAAAACGGTCCTTCAGCTCTTTCAAAAGAAAATTAACTGTCTCACATTTTCTCTTCTTCTCTTAATTCCCTTAATAACAGTGTCGCGCCAAAATCAAGATGCAAAACCTACACAGTCAAGACAAAGTGTTTAATACTGCTGACTGCTGATTACTTGCTCATGCCATGGTCCTGGCAAAACTTGCGACAGGAATGGTAGTTGCCCAATATGGTAAATAGGCCATGATACCTAAGTGCTTGACTTCTCTGACTTGTCAGATAGGTTTCTTGAGAATTTATCATCCCGAATAGTATGGCATGGTGGGCTAGGACCGGTTATTATAGCGGGGACGACTTATTCACTCATAATAATGCTAACACAGAAATCTGGAATTTTGTATTAATAATGTTACATTTTGATAAGGCACATTTTGTATGAAAACCATAAGAGTGATCACGTGAATAAAACAGAAAATCCGGCCCTTATGCCTAACTCAGCTTCCGATCAAGTGCATCTTGGAATAGGAGCAATACTCATAAAATTACAGTATACTGAATATTATTATATGCATACTCCCATCCCACTCCGTCCTCTCATCGTCGAACTTTTCTCAAACGTCTCGGTTATACACAACCTGTTTCAATACTATACCTCTCGCAAATGCACATACAAGAACAAATGATTCAACGTGAAGAAACTACATTCCTCTCTAAATAAAACGCACAAAAATTATGGTTTATCTGCAGTGAAATAAAACTCTCTACTGTCAAAGTGGCCAAAAGTAAGAACATCGTTACTGTTATCGTCTTCTTTTTCAATTCCTGTACGAACTTAATCAACTTATATATGGTAGCCATAATGGAAATCAAGAAAAAACACCACGCATAAATACGACTCAAAATCCAAACCTTTTAGCGCACCAGTTATAGACATCGATTACTTCGACACAATTTCAACCGTCCATAGAACACACATTTTACGTTTAAAAGAAATCATGAACTATAAATCGACAAATTTCGCTATAATTAACGTACAACTAACAACACTCTATTGCAAAGATTACCCTTTCCGCGCACTTCTACACAGCCATACGCGGCGTGGTCGTGTGTGACCACAGATCATCTGTGTGTGACCATGGATCAGTATGGCAGCTGCAAGATGCTCAGTGGCACGAAAAATAGCGCGGATTACCTGTGTGGAACGAGCGACATCGTGCTTTTGGGCATGAGATGGTGATCATGGATTACACTGACACATGTCAGTAACCTCGTGGACGGTCCCGCCGTGCCAGACCATGCATCAGTACGACAGCTGCACATTAAGTAACACAGATCTGATCTGTGCTTGCGAGTTACCTCGACTTGAATGGTTGTATATATATATATTTATATTTATTTTTTATTTGATTGAGCATGCTCCATTACCCTCGGTAATACTACACGCTATGGCACATAGTGGACTATTTTGCTTATAGAGGAGCAGTGGTTGTGGTGAATGGTTGTATATGGCCATAACCAAGTGATTATGGATTACACTGTCATTCGCCAGCATCGTCTAATCCATGTTCGGAACGGTAGGAGTGATGACTAGAACGTGACTGAAGGCTGCAACCGCATTTTATTTCTTTCTCGTAAATTCCCTAAATCCATAAAACGTTAAAAAACCTATTAATTATAGAATAAGTCAATACAACAAATTAAAAATACATATAATAATATCAAATAGATGAGCAGTGATATTCGTTAGTACAACCTGCTCACTATAAGAAGTTTCATGTCTATGTGGCATAAAAAGTCTTATGTCTACAACCACTTTCAATCGATGACCATGTATTAAACGTGACCACTCTGCCCCCAAATCATGGCTGACGAAATAGCGGTGTTATTAATCAGTGGCGAGGAAAGTAATGGGTATTCAGAGGTTTGGTTCGCAAACTGAGGGAAGAACACTAGGAAAACCCAAGCGTAGTATCGGAGGACAATATTAAAATATAAATCCAAAACGTGACATTAGAAGGCACTGACTTATGATGGGCTCGTATGAATGCGATTCTAAACCTTCAGGTTTTATTAGATTCCAAGTATTTCTTGACTAGCACAGGAACTGTTAGATTCTCAGGAAGGACTCTGCCCAGTTGAATTGGTTAACAATCTGTGGACGTAGATGAGAAAGTACTTTCCAGAATGGTGCATAGAAAGAGTTTACTTCTGATGAAAGCTGTATATCTAAATCACTATGGGTTCTCCAAGGGAAAGAGTCAGAACCAAAACTGTCGAATGGAATGATATCGATAACGTCATACAGCCTGTCTTACACCCCTGTTTCACACATTCGATGCACTTTTGATTCAACGAGCATAAGTATTGCTTCACACATGCTCGAGCACATCCTTCAACCTGGTAGGCTGCTTGCATAAATGCATGGAAAACATAATATAAGGCAGCATGTACATTATAGTCTTCCTGATGATGGACATAAGATATTCGAAACATGTAGAAGACGAGAAGAATTGAATTAAAACTTTAATTTAAAAAGTGCATCCTGTTACATGATTGTATCACAATGCACGGTACAAAAAACATAAAGTGAGAGAGTCTACCTGTCATCCCCATTTCCACGGCCTAGATCACGGATTATCCCTACTAACAGTCGAGCGAAAGGAGTGCACAGTACATGAGACTATGTCTTTGGGGAAACTAAGGAGTGGAAGGCAAGAAACGCGGAAACAGATGGCAAAGCACAGCAGAACAGTAGTTTCACAAGAATTTCCTCCTAACAAACACGCAGACACAGAGAGACGCGACAAAGGGCGGCTGAAATACGCACCAAGTAACCGGCTATCCTTTTTCTCTTTCGAGGCAGGAGAGAACGACCATGATCTATCCGAAAACGCAGCTTTCGTTACGTATGTGACTCCCCCATACCACCAAAAAAACTCGAATAGAAATAAAGAAATCCGCAAAAAAATTGGAGATCACAACAGAGAGGGGTTTTCACAAGCAATGTTGCAACAAACTGCAGACTGCACAACACACCAAGCAAACCGTTGAACTTTGCCGCCTTGGGTCAAAGAACCTATAGAAATGAAGTTACTCTACAGCAGTGCTGCAAACAGACTAGCAGGAAAAAGGAGGCTAAACGAACGACACGCTAAAACACGTATAAACATGCAACCATTGCTATTGCGATAAAGAGATGGGTGACACTAGGACCTGCGACTGGCGGAAAGAGGATGGAACAACGGTTAAAACAACAGCAACACTATAAGGTACATGCTTATATCGTCAAACACAACTATAGATTAGGTGGTATGCTATTTACTATATATAAAACATAACTACGTGTTTCGACCACAAATGTTGGCCATCTTCAGGTTGTACAATGACAACATATCGATAGGTTATACATGCACCTCCAGGGGGTGTGTAGGATGCAGGGGGGAGGTTTTAGTGCGAGATCTCGCGAGTGTGGGGGGCCTTGGATTTGGGTTGGTTAGAAACCATATATAGACAGAGCACTACGCCTACTTATAACTCTGGGTCCCCTCCTGAACAGTAAGAGTGATATCTCCATCAGAAACGGAGTCCTGCTATACGTATAAGCAGCTCATCCGCCCCATGATGGATTATGCGTGCCCCGCCTGGAGGTCCGCTGCCCGCTCCCATGTCCGGAGGCTACAGGTGCTGCAATCCAATTGTCTTCGCCTTGCTACTGGTGCCCCCTGGTACGTAAGTAACAGGCAGATACACGAGGATCTGGGTGTACTGTTCTTTGCCGACCACATCAGAGCTCTGACTGAGAGCTTTGACTCAAAGTTAGCTGATGTGGGGAACCCCCTATTACGGCAAATCGTCAGATACTTACGCTGACCGAGGGTTGAACCCGTCGCCTGACGCGAAAGCCAAGGGTGGCAGGGGGCAGCAGGCCAGTCGAGGCCATTGCACGCGATGGCCAAGTCGACTAAACGAGTCGTGTTCGGATCAGTAGAGCGCGTTTCGGCTACCCTGACTGAGGTTTACCGTGATTTTCCTCAGTTTTAAGGCAAATGCCAGGGTATAGGATTAAAAGTCGGGGCACGGCCCGCACTCCCCTCCCCCAGGCGCGGCGGCTTCACCTAAGAACCTGAAAAAGTCGCAGTCTGCGACGGGGCCAGTCTGGGCTCAGAACCCTGACAGCCAACCAAGCAAAGTATTTCCCTCCCCAAATTAGTCCAGTGCCTCCTAGGCACTAGTCTTTGACTAGATTAGTCAAGACCCTCAGTCTGACTTCAAAATCGTTAGCGTAAGTATATTCCCCTGTTAGAGTTATGGTGTCTGTTATTGAGCCCAGCTACGCGATCAAACGCGGGAATGGCTAACAGACAGTGGGACGTCGACTTGCGCTTGGCGCAAGTCTCCGCCCCCAGTTAGAACTTTGGCTTGGCTTGACTTATAACTATGTCTAGAATAGGGTACATAATAATACGTCTCGATGGTAAAATGTAGTGGTATATGATATCCTATGGGTTAAGTCTACGGAGTAAATATACAATTATCTACTGTACATTGTGGACTTAGCCCACAGGGTATCATATAAACCACATTTTACCATCGAGACATATTATTTTGTACCCTATTCTAGACATGGTTATAAGTAGGCATAGTGCTCTGTCTATATGGTTCCTAACCAACCCAAATCCAAGGCCCTCATTCCCCACACTCGCGAGATTTCGCACTTACAACTCCCCCCCTGCACCCTACAAACACCCAACAGTTGCACGTATAACTTATCGATAAGTTTTCATTGTACAACCTGAAGATGGCCAACATTTGTGGCCGAAACGTGTAGTTGTGCTTTACATATAGTAAATAGCATACCACCTAATCTATAGTTGTATTTGACGATATACTTATATACCTTGTAGTTTGATTTATTCGACACAAAACGGGGATGACGCATCTCAAAACAGCAACCCTGATGGCGAGGGAAAACGACGAGCAAGTGATGCCAGCGCCACGCACGGGAGACAGAACAATCATTATGCGCTAACTAATTCGGAAGTTCTGTATCTTAACGAAAAGTCAGTATTTTCACAGGTTGCTACCGGTATCGTATATGCCACAGATCATCTAGTATGCTGTGATGTTAGTGAGTAGATAATCTGTGTTAGTGAGTGTCGTTTCGAATGGTTTTCCTGGTGTCCAGGTTAGAAGTTGCGTAGAATTAGTATTATTATTGTTAATATTATCATTATTGTTATAGTTATGTGCCATCGAAAATATGCTTTTTGAGGCTCTTTTTATGTATAGGGTTGTAAGCACTAAGTATCACAACGGGAGTAAAATTTCTCCTTTCTCATACTACTTTTTCCTATAAAGGTTTTTTCGGTTTAAGTTGAGTGATTAATCATGAATAACACCAAACTGTCCACTTTAAGTGTTACCTATGCCAGACTTTATATTTTTATTCCCACATTAAATTTCTCGTTATTGTTTCCAAACTTTTTGTATCAAAACAATTTGAAGAAGGTTACCACAGTAACCAAATATACCAACATTAACATTTAACTCCACATCTCAAAAGCAAAAGAAATTTGATTATTACAAGTTTAAAAAAAAAAGTGTACTAGGGGAAATTCCGCTACTTTTACAGACGGTCTGTATCAACACTGTATATAGGTGCTGAGATACAGGAATTTATCACCAAAGTACAGCGTACCCAGACCACTGGCAATACAACCTGTGATGCATTGCAGTACCTGATAAAATGTGTATGTAAAATTTGTTGGGAAGTAATATTATTATAGGAAGATAGTAATGTATATGTAAAAAGAGTTACTGTCGCTACGGATTAATGCTTCTAACACATTTAAGCTGATGTAATACCTGGAAATAGAAAAATATGAATTTTACTCTTGCTTGTTCATACTCGTTTTGCAAATACGCATTTGTATACAAGGTCATATGAATTGTAAGCATAGTGTGTACTTGATGGTGTACCACAGGGTTATACAAATCCCCAGCAATTGTCAGTGTGGAATTGGTTGCATGTTGCCCTTTTGGTGCATTGGATTTGAAGGTTACTCGTAGGTTAATGAAAAGAATTGCGGACCTGTGACATACTATGTATAACTGTATATTTATTGATTTTAGTATCATGTTGTAAAGCTGCCAGATGATTGTTTATATAAACTGAAACATGTAGGGGTATGTACAAAAGACTTAAACATATAATATAATAGTTGTAGCTTTTAATGGTCAGGCACTTTGTTAAAATCAGGGATGAACAAATTGTCCAAATATCTAGGAGACCTCTCAAAATTCCTGATGTTAGGAGGGTGACTCTTAGCAAGCTCTGTACTGAGAACCCACAAATACTAGGCACCACCTTAAAAAAAATCGTAGCCTTGTTGGCATAGCACACAGGATTTTTCCACCCCTGGGTAAAATATACCCCTCTTGTGCTGCCCATTAATGGAAGATTAGTTGTATTGTGCTCGAGGTGAATCACTCCGAGGTGTATGTACCTGTTCATCAGAATTCAGTACAAAAGTGTTATACAAATGCAGCTAATAAATTAGTTCGTAGTATTACAGAAGTGCGGCAAAATTAAAATATTTTGGAACATGGTAACCCATCATAACTATATTCATGAAGAAATTTACAGCAGATAATATTTGGTTAATGCTTGCTGCCACTCATATGACAATATTTTGCTTTGCTGTATCTATATAAAAATTTGAAAATTAAGGTTATAATTTCACCTGTAGTTTTTGTATGGGTGTGAAACTTGGTCTCTCTCTCTCTCTCTAAAAGATGAACATAGTTGAGTGTATTTGAGAATAGGGTGCTGAGGAGGTTAGTTGACCTAGGTGGAAGGAAGTGACAAGAGGCTGAAGAAAACTGCATAATGAGTACTTCCATAATTTGTATTCTTCACTGTGAAACAGAAGAGGGTGAGATGGGTGGATCATAGAATGGAATAAAACAATAGATTTCATTGGATAAATTAAAAGCCCATAAAAAGTTTTGTTTGGAAGACCAAAGGGCAAGAGACCATTTGAAAATGGAGGCAAGGTTGATATAATGTTAAATTGTCTTGTAAGTAAGGGACCATGTGGACTGGATTAATGCTGTTGGGTATGGGATCTAGTGGTGGCTTGTAAGTGTGGTAATGAACTTTGTCAAGTGTCATAAAAGACTGAGATTTTAATACCTGAGTTACTTTTAACTTCTCAAAGAGAAATGTGCTCCAATCATTACTTCAGTAGCTCCTTAGGGGTCATATATGTAGTTCATGAGTGAAGACCTCAAATGTCACATAGTCTGTTAGTGTCCCAAAATTGTTTTAAAGGAAATGCATTGGCTGTATTCCTTTCCTTGGGTTCTGACAGCCTGTTTCCAAGCAGTTTCCTCCAATCCTTCTTCGTAATTGCATTTTCCATTCCCGTTGGATGACTTGTATATTAATCTACTTACACTCCCTTCTCATGCTGATCATCACTGTGACAGTTGAACAGTTCCAACACTTGATGTTACTAACCCGCAACAACCAAATCTGCATATCACACAGCAGTTTGTCAGTACCCATGAATACACAGTTTTACAGGAGACAGAAAACACCTGACATATCATTAATGGACCAACACTTAAGTGTGTTGTCTTTTTACAAAAACATTTTGACAAAAGGCATGTTTGTACCCCAACTGCCTAGTAATGTGGGCATCTCAGTTTGAGGAATTGTGTGGGTTATGACTGCTGTTACATGAGCGATATTTTGCTTTACTGTTGATCTGTCAGGTGTGTTCATCCTGGATGCTTGGTTGCCCCAGCAACTGTGTATTGTACAGAGACCCCTAATATTCTTAGTATAATTGTTACAGTTTTTTCCTTACATATAAAAATATATGTCATTTCACGTGCATCCGGAAGAAAATGTCAGATAACGGTGAGGTTCGTGGGTCACACCAGACTTACGAGTCCTCAGTAAAGAACTTGCTTCATGTCACCCTACTGGCACCTAGAATTTGGAGGTGGCTCTTAGATATTTGAAAAGTATGTGGACTCCTTTTCCTGATACATTTAACTTTGTAATGACAGTACTGTTACTTGTCAGAATTGATGAGGTTTAGTCAGTGTTTAAACTGATTCAATGAGCAGACTTCATACCGTGAGACAAAATTATTGAATCCAGATACAAGTAAATATTACACTCTTTGAAGTCAAGTCCTCCTTGAGCAGAAAACAGTCACTTGTATCCTAATATGGCACTCAGGAAATTGAGCAATGATAATCACTGGTCCTTCATTAACATATTGCCTTGCATTGTCACTTGTATTATTAATTGGAGAATGCACACTCTGAACAGTAAAATCACTAAAAACAAGTTTGTCGCATCTACTCATACATCATCCTGGCACTAACAGGCTCACCCCTGTTACTACAGATACGATTTCTATCATCATCTTGACATAGTCTAACAACAGGTCCACAGCCTGTTCCAAAGTGAGGACTTCAGAGAGACCGGTCTAGTGCTTCCTCGTTCACCTTTCTCTCATATGTTAGAAATCCTGTTCTTAAGTGATATTTCTCATTTTCATCTGCATAGAAAATGTATAATTCTTTGCTGGCTGAGTACCACACTTGTTCTGTCTTTTCTGTATTTCCGCTAAATGTCATTTAATTCATATAGCAGAGGCCTTCTTTAGAAACTAGTAATTCCACAACCAGTCAAGAAATACCATGCATAGTATGGAACATTAAGGCTCATTATTATGTTCACAAGAACCTGCCACTTGTCTGTATCCTGACCCAGATGAATCCAGTCCACACTCTCCCATTTTGTTTCTGTAATGCCCATTTTAATATTACTCCACCATCTAAATGTCAGTTACATTTGCTGATTCCCCTGCTACTATTTTTAATGAACTCAACCTATAGAGACTCCCAGCATTCTGAAATCCAAATCACATGCTTATTTTCCATTGCATAGTTAGTTCTAAACCAGCTGGCATAGCTCAGTCAGTATAGTGAGTAGGCTGTTGTGGGCTGGATGATCAAGGATTAAAATCCCAGCAGAGACAATAGATTTTTATCTTCTCCAATCATCTGAACAGGCACTGGGGCCCATACAGCTGCCTATTCAGTGGATGATGGAGTTCCTTCTCAGGGGTAAAGTGGTTGGGGCATGAAGGTGACATCTAACCTCTATCTAGTGCCGAGTATAAGAATGAGTAAAGTTGTATCTCTTCTCTCTTGTGTATGCCTTCATGGCATTGACAGGGACTTTATATATGTATATATTTTATTTTTTTGGTTGTATAAAAAAATCTCATTTAAAGCCCAAGACACTGTGTAACATATTTAAAAATGCACATTTTGTATGGTCAGTTGTTTTTCTCCCTCTCAACCCTGAAGCTGGAAGACCACCCATTATTGTTTATGTCTGTCCGCTTATTCAGTATGCTCATAGTTACCCTCTGCATCAAGAGACTGTCATGTCTGAACACAACCTAAGAATGTTGACATAGAAGCACCAATGTTATAAGTAAATATTTGTGCAGTTAATTTACGAACATGTTTAGTACTGCCTCAACAACTTGGCGAGAATTGATATCTTTTTGGATTGTTGTGTCCTTGATGTCCTTTCATAATTTGAACATATCAGAATCGGTACCATAAACCAGAATATGTTTCGCCATACCATATTCTTTATACATTCAAACTGCTTCTGTTTAGGATAAAAGAATTCTCAGACATGTAGCTAAGTGGTCAGGCTGTCAAGGTTTAAAAATGACATACAGACATAGACCATATGAATGACAGTTCAACAGAAGAAGGTGGCTGTTTTTTTGAAACTCGGCAGCAACTTGCCATTGGCCCCAGTCTTCATATTTATCAATTCTGAGTTGAAGATAAAGTTAGTTGACCTTGGCTGTTGTTCCCCAAGTAATAAAACTGTGCGGCATGCCATTGGAAGGATCATGTAATCAGCTTTCCAACACACTTTGAATTATGTCTGTAGGCATAGCGGATACAGCCATTATCCAGTGACAGCTTTAGTAAAAACTTTTGGAATTTTGGGAATATTGCTGTACCACTGTTTCACAGCCATTACACTTAGAGTGCTTAGAATTTATATGTATACTCACATGTGTGATACCTAATAACTATAATTTTCATGCACATGAGTAGTGGTCTTGTTATAAACGGTGTTGATCAGGCAAGGAATTACCTGCAGGCACTATGTCTCTGCAAAATAGCATGATATTCCACAAGTTCCCACTATTCATTGCTGCAAGAACCATGAATCTCTTACAAACTATATTTCTGCTTTCTTTTCTTTCAGTTGATTCTGAAAAATAAGCAATGGCTGCAAATCTTAGTGGGAATTTGGGTCAACCTCAGAATGCAGCCACAACCATAGGTAATATTTCAGCTGCAACAGGAACAGTAGTAACAGTACCTGGTCATCTACCACAGCAGCAGACTGTGGGCACAAGCATCGATACACCACTGGAAGTAGAATCTGTAATGCAGTCTGTAGGTGAATTTTTTTTTAATAAATAAGAATGAAGTTATCGTATGTTTTAAACCATGAAGAATGAAAATTTTTATTCATTGTGTGTGCATTTAGCTTTTTCCTGTATACTCCCAGTTTGTATAATGGCCATGCATTAGGCACATTTTATTTGGTGGCCAGGTTCACTCATTTATGAGCAGCACATTCTTAAGCAGCAATGACCTTGTGAACTGGAGACAAGATGTTTTGTGACTGATACACACAAGCAGTATATCCATTCTTGGAAGGTTAGAGTTACAGATCTGAAACAAAACTGTACCATAGATGCATTCTTGAAGAGAAAACTTTTAATGGTTGCATTTATATCTAAAAGTTCCGTTTGGCTGTTCCAAAACATATGACGGACTTTAGTGATCATGTAAAAAATCACACTCACTCATTTATTGATCCCTGATATGTTTTCCCAGTGCACATGCATATTGCATTTATTTTTATGTTCATTGATCACATTCTTTGGTTATTTTAACAGTCTGTTCCTAGGTTTGTCTTCTGTGAAGTTAACCAGACTGTTGCTTGAAATAAAGCCAGAAATTACAAGAGAAACAAATCTACACAACATTAATTCTGTACTGTACATGTTTCTTGTGACAAATGTGTTTTAAATGATAGCATTAAAACTGGAGTGAAGGGGTGGACTTAGGTAAAAAATTAAAGGATATTGGATAACAAAAAATGCATGTTATGGCTTAGGTATAAGACTCTGAATCACTCCTCCATAGATGGTTCCTCATTAACTGTAGTTTTTTATGTCAGGAATGTGTACTTAGTATGTATGTTTCTAACTGTGTTATATTCATCAGGTATCTGTTCTTCTGAGATATGGTACTGCATTTCTGGATATTTTGACCCTTGCAGGTGAGACCACTGTGCTGTCTTGACAGGCTGGGAACCAGATATCCAATGATACTAAATCATGTCCCAGAAGAATGGATACTTAAACCATACCCCTGCCAAAATTTAAAAATTAAAAATGTAGTATAATATAATATTAGCATGTATTTTGTTCATGTTTTCTTTTTAGTCTGTGGTATCTTCAGCCCAAGTAAGTGCCTCCTCCATACCAGGACTGGGGAATCTCCAGTCAGTAGTAGGATCTGGTATGGGAAATGCAATTACCACTGCATCTGTTGTGACCATGTCATCACATTCTCCATTAACAACAGCTCTGCAGAGTGGCAGCTGCAATATTCAGTCTTCCACTAATACTGTTGGCACGCAAGTTAAAAGTTCATCCACAACTGCGACTGTCTCCACCACAACTGTACCTCATGACGTTCAGACTCAGGTTAGTAGACTTCAGATGCTCTTTGTTGTTGCACTGAGTAGCAGGGGTATTGAATCAATAACCATGCTACTCATTGCAGTGGAACTGGGGTAGCATAGTTGGTATAGTGATAGCTACAGGCTGGACAGTCCAAGGTTCAAATTGCAGTAGGGATTAAAGAATTTTTTCTTCTCCAAAACATCTAGACCATCTCTGGGGTCCATCCAGCCTCCTGTTAAGTGGGTACCAGGGTTCTCTCTCCTAGGTAAAGCAGGCAGGGCATGAAGTTAATTATTCACCTCCATCTACTTCCCAGGTTAAGAGTGAGTGGAGCTATACATCTGCCTTTTCTGTATCCCTTTGTAACATGGACAAGGAATACTACACTATTGGAATTAAGTTCATTTGGTTGGTTCTTGATACACATACAAATTAGTGTATGGAATATGGAATGTATTAAAATAATGAATGCTCAACAGGCAAAATCAACATATGTCTACAGGAATACAAAACAAGAACTACTGAAAAAGAATGCCTCCATCTGGTTCAGTAAAACATGTCAAATGAACCATCTAACTCCAAAATATATGAACATTACCATTAATGATAACAACCAACTAAAATTCTATCCAATCATATGGATTTCAGTATTGTGGAGTAATTTGACACATTCAGTGACACTGTATCCTTGTAACAAATATCCTGAAGATGGCCGAATTACCAGCCAAAACATGTAGGTGAATATATCACTATACAAATACACCAGTGGAATTAAGTGCATATTGTTGATTCTTGTTACACATTATACAAATTAATGCATGGAATATGGAATGTATTAAAATAAGGAAAATGTTTTTTTTTAGTACGTGTAACAACTTGTGAATCAATAATTTTGCTGCTTATCGTAACAACCCAGAAGGTCTGAATCCAAAATGTCACTTTTTTGGAAACCTCAGATCTGTCCCAGTTGAGTATATTTTTGTGATCAGGAAGCTGGAGTATCCATTCTTAGCCAACTGTTACATGATCTGGTACCAGTCATTTTTCCCTTTCATGCCTGTGCTGTGTTCATGACTGCTCTAGTGCTTTTTTGCAGTCCTGAGGAAACGCAGGTCCATGGGCTGCTGGCCTACTGGCTGATTGTGTTCAAGTGATATGTTACGGAGAACTTACTGCTCATATTCTTATTCCCATACGAAATAAAAAATTGTGATACGTATTTTCTAATTCTCATACTTGTAGATAGCAGAGGCAAAAGGTTTAATGCAAGGGTGAGTTTGGATCCTGACCCTGCACCATTTTGGTACCTAAACTAGAAAATAGATGGGGAGAGTACAGTATAGGTCCTTTCATTGTTCCTTCTAATGAACAAAGTCAGTGGTGCAGAGTCCTCCTTGAGAAATTTATATGTACTTATCTTCTTGAAAGTTATTTTTTTCATCAGCATCATCATCACCGAAGGTTTATCACCTTGTGCACAACTGTCTTTCAGAAGATCATTTAAATGTAATCAGTACTTATCCATATGAATGTTATCTTTCCATCTACTCCTACTATTCCCAACAGTTTTCTTCCTTTCATGTTTAATGATTGTAAGTGTCGTGTGTGCTATGTATCACCTATCCAGCTGATCAGTGATTACCCTTACATTATTAAGGAAAGTGTACAATGTATGAAGACCAGTGATAACACCTTACATGGGTGTGAAATATTTGTACTTATTTTGCAGACTGATGGTTCAGTATAGTGGTTATCATTTTTGCTTCATGTTTGGAAGTTCTTGGTTTGTTCTGAGCACAGAGTTGGATATTCTAACCAAGGATTTTGGAGGTTTTCCTCAGTCCTTCCAAAATTACCCTGCGGTTAGTGCTATTTATACAGTATGCATTCCAGAAAACTCTGATAAATAAACAAAATGAACTTATTTTATGCAGAAGAATAAACTAAGAAATGACTATGTTTTCAGTTCCAAGTAAGTAAATTTATCTTTGAATCTTGTAAATAAATCACCAACGAGATGCAGCTTGTTTCACTTTGTTTATTTTCGCTCTACATGTTTCGGACACAACACAACAACACAACAACATCCTACTAAATCCAACCCATGAGAACAACGACCAAATTAACTACCTTGACCTCACAATAATCAGGAACGACTCACAACTGGAAATCGACATATATAGAAAGCCCACCAC
>JGI20166J26741_11052225_pt1 | contig 14487 bp, 8 predicted proteins | sample TergutCu122P5_FD_26741 | JGI IMG/M metagenome (IMG submission 26741)
ATCAACAGAGATAAAGAGTTTTTGGTTGCTGAAGGTGAGAAACCGACTTACGTTCATGAGCACTTTTTCAAAGTGTCTGGTGAAGCTGCTGTGGAATGAAGTACTGTTTAGTGATAGATAAGACAGATAAAGAAGCTGAAATAGAAGGAGGAGCACTTTGTGACAAACCGCAGCGTGGTCACACTTGCACTGCAGTGATAGTTCACGCCTTTTGTTGAGTTGACAAACTGATATGTGGTGACCATTGCATAACATGAATTATGCTCCACTCTATCTATCCATCGCTAAAGGTGGTGTAATGGCAATTATTGCAGAACTTGGCTTCCTAAAGGTCTGTGTGTGTTGGGTGCCATGAATGCTGAAAGATGCACATGAAAAGGCAAGGAAAAAAATTGCCACTGATGTTTTTGGCATTGTAACACTAGAGGTGAGCTTCCTGTTGCTGATTGTCATGGTGGGGTTTAAAACCTGGATACCCCATTTTGAATTTGGATCTAAGCAGTAATTGATGGAATGGCACCATATGATATCCTCAAGAATGGAAACACTCAAGAGTATACTGTTAGCTAGAAAAGTCATTGTTACTGTGTGTGGGATAAGAAAGGTGTTATTGTGAACTGCTTGCATAAGATGCTAGAGTGAATTTTATATTTGAATTTCCGTGCATCACAAGTCTATAATATATAATAAACCAACAAGTTGCAACTCTGGCAGTATTGTGTTTATTAACAACTACAAGTTTGGCCACGGAATAGTACAGTGTGCACCGACCTTGACTTCTATACAGGATTTATTCCAACCCAACTCATGACAAACACCAGTGGCTGCTGTTACAGTTTATAGTGCTCCTGATGATGGACACAAAGGGTGTCTGAAACATGTAGAGCATACTTGTAGTTGTTAATAAACACAATACTGCCTGAGTTGCATCTTGTTGGTTTATTATGTATTATATGCTAGAGTGAATTCCAACTGTGATTGAAACACTAAGAAGTCTGTATGCTTAACTTTATTGAATTCATCCAGCAATAAAAATGTCTAACGTGTTACTCCTCCATGACTGTACAACACTACATTCAAGTGTATGCAACAGAGGCCATCACAAATTTTGCATGGGCACTGTCACCACATCCATCCTACATTCCTGACCTTGCACAATCAGATTATCACCTGTTTGGTCATTTGAAAAGAAGCCTGTGGGGACACTGTGACAGTCTGTTACTGGATTTTAATCACATGAGGTACACGACGAATCAATTTAGGATTAACGCATTTTAATATTTTATTATCTTTATACATTTCTGTATATACTTTTACTCAACATGGGAATTTTACCATATATTTTAATATTCTGACTGTCAGTGGATTTGAATATTAAGTGTCCAGACCCCCATGTGGTTGGTCATAGTTGTATTATCCTTTATTACTTTACACATCTGTTAATAATCTTGCAAGCATACACTGCAGAATTCTGACAATCTGATTATTATAACCACACTCAGTTCTCCGACTCATTACTGATTACAAGTTAGGCGCATTCGATGCTAATGTGCCTCTAAACACTCTCCCCCTCCTCCCCTCACACACAGTACTCTAAGTTTTGTTAATTAAGTATCAGTAGAAATTTTTATAGCAATTTTATTTCTACACTTAACTTGCCCACAAATACTAGCATGGGTTCAATTACATGTAACTATAAATAGGACATGTACACACTGATGATGACTTCAAATAAGATTAAATACATAGCCTACATAAGGGTGTTGAATAAAAAGTTATAATTGGTATATTGTGAATCATTATAGTAGGGCTGCATGAGAAGCGCAGGTACAGCTTTCCTGTAACAAGTCCTGCAGACTCAGAAGGGGGATGGAATGTTGGGCTTCCATCCTTACTTTGACATTTGGCACAACTAGGATGGCAGAGTTGTCAGCACTATGCACTGGCTGCACTTTGTGGTGCAGTGTCTCAACCAACTGTGCTGCCACTGGGATAGTATTTTAAAGTTTATAATTTATGTTGAGGACATTATGCCACAGGTGCCAGAAGTCCTAGTTACAACACTGCACTTTATTTATATGACTCAAACTCATTGACATCAACAGAAAACATATATACAGTGTGGCCCAAAAGTCAGTTAAATGGAAGTCTAATAATACAAGTATGAATCAGCTGCACACACTCTTCATAATTAGTTATGCCACTTCCACATAGATACAATTTGTACAAATTTATTAATAAAGAATATTACAACATATTTTAGTGTGCATTTTACTAACCAGTTAATTGACTTCTGGGTAACATCATATAGACAAAGTATCATGCTCCAGGTTAAGCTATTAAAGCATGATGGTAGAAAAATAAATAACAGATTAACATGACTGTGTAATTGGATATTGCAGACCAATAGGGAAGAAGAATGGTAGTATGGACTTATGACACATAATGTCCACCTAGCAGTTCCTCACCACATTGATCCTGATGACAGGGACAGAGTGGGTCTCCCTTATGTTGGACTTGTACCTAGCTATGATTTTGGCAGCCTGAGGACATTTTAATTTATAAATGCAGACTGTGATATGGACGACAGCATTTGAGTGTAATAGAGGAAACAATTTATGAGAAGGTGGAGAAAGTGGCATACTGACATTCCAGCAAATAGGCAGTTAAAACCAAGCAAATTGAGGTGGGCAGGTTATGTGGAACATGTGAGGGAGAATGAGATCCTTCTCCCTCCCAATGAGATGTAAAAACAAAATTTAAGTCAAAAATTGTGAAAAAAGAGATCACATGTGGCCCATAGATATGACTGAGAGGATAACATTAGGTGGATACTAAAGAAATAGTGTGTGCGGATGTAGAATATACTGAGCTGACTCAGGAAAAAATACTGTAACAGGCTGTTGTGGACATGGTAGGGAATCTTCCAGTTCCTTACAGTACAGGAAATTTATTGACAAGTCAAATTAATATTAACTTTTGAATAAGGCCTTTGATCTGTAGAGTCTATTTGTGTGATAGTTCTAGAAGTAATGGATAACACTTAAGTCCAAGTACAGCACTTCATTTAACATGCAAAATGCCAGCCTTGAAATGTGTGGGTTTTTTCAGTCCTTTGACTTATTAGGACTCCATTGTTATTTGAAGAAGAGTACATGTCTGCAATTATGAGTACAGCCTGTAATGATAAATTCAATGTGATGAAAATTTAATGCACTCTCAGTGTAATAATGTTAACATCAGGAAGCTGTGCAGCATGTATTGGTCACTGTGCTTATTGTGATTGCTTACAGTTCATAGCCTCTGCAGCCCTTCTAATTTACACAGATGAGAAGTACAGCAGTCACACATGCACTATTGATGTTTGATGACACATTTCCCGAACATCTGACTGTATTGAAAAATATCAGCAGGATCATATTTTGGTAATATATAAAAACATCAGATGTTTCAAGACCTCCTGAAAAGTACAGACAGCAAAGTAACTTTTTAACCAGTCATCACCTTTATTGATCTGTGGGATACATAATAATGCTGTCGTTAGTTTATACTGGACAACACTGAATGGTAAGAAAGCAAGTGAATAATAAATTTCAATAGAACAAATCTTGAGGAAAACATCATACATCTGTAGAAGCAGTGCAACTATTGTGTTTCTTACCTATGTAAGTTTTGTTGGATATGGCCTTTTTCAGAAATGTAGTTCTCTAGTAAAACAGACCTACTGCAGAACAGTTATGAAATAAAAGGTTACAGTAACTGAGAGCAATAATATAATGTGTCATTCAGCTTACTGTTGTAGTCTTGCAGTCTAAATAAGTTGCTGCGCTTTACAGAACATTCCAAAATCAGGAATGCCATTTATCCAGAACACATTTTGAGTACTTAAATTTCCCCAACAGAAGCTGATGCAAGCAGTTTGTTTCATCAGGCTTGTTCAGATGAAAACTGTTCATTTGTTGTTCTCAGAAATGCAGTTGAGACCATTAAATATAGTGCTCATGGGCGTTGAGATAGACATCATATGCTACACCAGCTAATGGATCCCCTCTACAAATAACACCCTGGGCTGCTGCTCTAGAACTGCTGGACCACTGCATCCTTGATGCTTATTTCCAACCAGAATATGCAGCACATTACCACTGTACTTAAGGGGGCTGAACATGTGGAAGTCACACAAAGAAAGTTCTAGGCTGTATAGGAGACTGTCAAACATTTTGCAGCACAGAGACTGAAGCATGTCCTGGATAGCGTGGGCCACATGGGAGTGGGGGAGAACACAGACACCTATTATAAGCATGCTGTGGTACTTCTTCTTGATGACAGTATGGAGGATTCTGAGGGTTCCACAGTAGCCCTCTGCATTGATGGTGTTGTTAGTGCCCTTGAACACTAAAGTCTGAGGATCATAGATTTGGGTTGAACAAAGATACCCGACCCCATGGTGGTGCAGTAGTTTCAGCAGCAGACCAGAAGTCCTGTTGTGTGAGAATACATCAGCTGGTGTGTCAAGATGATGCCTGCCTCATTGTCCAAGGGGACTATTTTTATGGTTCTTACTTCTTCGTTTGTAACAAGTTTAAAATGTGTTTAATTTGAACAACCTACATATGACACTGTCACTCAAACATCTTCATAGACTACTTTAAAAGGGTCTTTATGTTTAACAAGAATAACAATGAATGTGCAAATACTGCCTTAAAACACCTTTAAGCAAGTGCCATTAAAATGACACTCAGCAGGATTCAGATATTTTATCATTTGAGTAAAAACTCAGATTTTTGGGAAAAAAATGTGAATGTTACATGATAGTTGCCAGTCTGTGTTTTTTATAATGAATTGGATAGGTAAATAATTCTTATAAACTTCACTTATCTTAGAGAGATCAATTATGATGTAATCATGTTGTACACACTGCTATTAATGTGAAAGGGTTTGTAACCACAGCTTGTTATAATTTAACAATTTGCTGTCTAGCCATGTATACAGATGTGATTGCTATCCCATGCATCATTGATGGGTCACATCTTTCGATGTTTTCTTACACTACGTCCTGCACAAGCATTTGTCAGCTGGTTTGACTCACTTATCGCTTCAAGGTTATTGACAGCTTGATGCAGGATGTTTGGGTTTCAAATTACAAACAGACTGGTCCTGACTACCTATTTTTAGAACCGTAAGACTGCAGCAAAGAGACCACTGATTCAGATACTGTCTCTGTTTTTTTGCCTAACTTCCTTCAGTTGCAATCGTGGCTTTGTGTAGGAGTGTTCTGAAAGAGGACAAAATTTTGTGTGTTATATGCGGATACACGTTCTGATGTCTCTAATAATAGTGACAATGAAATTTTGGACAGTGACAATGACATCCCAACAATCAGTTCACGTATACAATTGCAACCTTTATGCTGTAGTTGTTACTAGTGACAGTGAAACAAGTACAGAAGAGGAGGAAAGCAGTGAACTGGAAAGCTCTGATGATAAAACAAGGGACGTGTGGTGTAAAACTGATTAAAAAAAAGCATTGAGCATTTCCTTCAAACCACAGTTCTGAATACAGTAATTGATAACCCTGAGTCTGTTGTTGAAGTCATGAGTTCAATCATTGGTGCTGATCTTATACAGTTACTTACTGAACAGTCTAACCTTTACAATAGCCAAAATGCCTAAAACACTGAAGTGGTTAAAAATCACATCTGAAGAAATGAGAAAGTTTGGGGGACTAATAATTTTGATGGGACAAGTCAGAAAGGAAAGAGGCTACTGGTCCACTGACCCCACAATTTCCACACTCTATGAGTAGGAACAGTTTTGAATTCATTTGGCAGACCTTGCATTTTAGTGACAACAGCCAGCAAACACAGGATTCAGGGTGGCTATTCAAAATATGGACTGTGTATGAATAATTTGTATGTAAATTTAGGTCATTTTAGAGCCCAAAACAAGAATTGTCACTTGATGAAGCCATGATCCCATGGGGAGGTCGTCTGAAATTTAGGATGTACAATCCAAAGAAAATAACAAAATACGGAGTGCTGGTGAGAATGGTGTGTGAGGCGGTATAGGGTTATATCTGCAACATGGAGATATACTCAGTTGAATGAAAAAAGTTGGAGGACACAGTGTTATCACTTTTAGACAGAAACTTAGGCCAAAATCATCACATCTATTAAGACAATTTTTATAACAGTGTGAGATTAGCTCAAACATTGCTAGACAGAAACATGAGAGTCTGTGGCACTATGAGGGTTAACAGGGGCATTCCATGTGACCTAGAAGGGGAAGGCAAACACTTGAAGAAAAGGGCAGTCAGCATTCAAGAGGAAAGGTGATGTAATGGTGCAAGTGTGGAAGGGCAAAAAACTTGTGCGAATGATAAGTACAATCCATGACGTAACAACTGTAAACACAGGAAGGAAGGACAGGAAAACAAACATGGAAATAATGATGCCTTTTGCTATTGACCAGTACAGTAAATTCATGAAGGGAATAAACAGGGCAAATCAGTACCTCAGTTATTACTCAGTTCTGAGGAAAAATGTAAAATGTTCGAAGAAGGTGGTATTGTATCTACTAAACTATGCACTCTTCAATGCAATTTTGTGGTACAGGACACACTGAATACAAACAAAACAGTACAGTAAAAGAACTTTCAGCATGAGGTAGGAAGGCCCTTGATATCAGAAGTCTAGAATCGAAATGAGTCAAGTTCTGATGACCTTCAGTTGCCAGAGAAGAAAACAACACTAACGGGGCCTAAAGAGGACCTGCCAGGCAGACTCTCCAGGGATTTCAGAAAACACAAACTAGAAAAATTGTTACTGGTGGGGAGGGAAAAAAGAAGTATCCCGAAGACAGCGTGAAGTGTGTTCTGCACATTAGAAGCAAAGTACTTTTGTAAATTCTGAGTTGTTCCACTTCACAAAGGGTCTTGTTTTGAGATATACCATGCAGTGAAGAACTACTAGACTATCTATATGAAGTTTCTGCAGTCTTGGGCTCAGGAGTATAATCTACAGTGTCAAACCGTAAGTAAGAGTATTTTATGGGGATGAACGTTCAAAGCATTTAAAATGTCCAGGAACTAATTAAAGAGCCATCCGGTCGGCAAAGTGTTAAAAGATGGGACCGTATTTATCTGATGAATTCAATTATTATGATCTGTTTATCTAACATTGGAATTGTTCAGTTAACAAATGAAATATAGAATTAAATATGTATAACAGTTATAACATAATTGTAATATAAAAATTAATTTATTAATGTATATACAACATTGCATGTCCATTCACATTCTCACACATAGTCATAAGCCATTCATACTCTCAGAATTAAAATAAAACAAGACAGGCTGTGATACATTGACCACTTAAATGACTCGAATCTCCAAACAGGTTCTATAAATTTCTTGAATCTGAATTGTCAGTATATAACTGAGCATCACTCATAATTACTAGGTGACATCACCTGTGACCTATCATGTTTGCCTTACTATGTTAATAATTCATGAACAATGCCATTAAGGAAACTCATTTAAATCACACATTTTTAACTTCATTTCACAACCTTGACAGTTCATTGCAAACTGTTCCATACAAATGTTTCATCCATACACGTCTCACATTTACAGAAGGAATATGTATGTTACATTCACAACTTATTTCCAGAACAACTGGCTAGGTACTCTACATCACTGTTGAATTCTGAAGACATATTTGGCACGAACACTATTTAAAGCAGCAAAACACCTTACTTATACCACTTATATCTGAAGCTGAATCCTCATAACACAGGTGTTGTTCATCATAAAATAGAAATAGCAGAGTAATGGTTAATAATACAATGTGCACTGACATTTGGCATATATATATGATTTATATTTACATTATTTATACCAATTTGAAGATGATCTTCAATTACGTTAATAGGGTAATTTTTTTTTCTGTTGTTTCATACAAGTGCCAAGTACTGCTGAATGGAGGCATAAAACAAGAAATCTCTTTAATGAGACAAACTGCAAGTTATCCCTCTTGAGTGTTAAAGGAATTAATTAAGGGTGACATAATTAGAAATTGCAACAACAACACATAGTTTACAGTGCACAGTAGAGACTGGAAAGTCTTACATGAAGGATGACATTCTTTACAGTCTTAACAGAAGTTTAAAACTTATCAGCCTTGTCAAAGCAGATACTTAAAGAGGACCTAAAAGGAGACAGCAAGATGGTGTAATAATACCAGCATGTATTAGGCCTAATACTGGGAAAGATGATGTAACATCATCATTTTATTGTGTCCTGTACAAATAATATGAGTATCTTAGAATGCAACTGACAACAAATTTAAATATGATGATGATGATGATGATATAGTAAATTCTGTAACTCATGTGTTACCCAGCCCCCCTCCCACCACACAATGCATGTGTGCACATATGCGTGCACACACACACACACACAAACAATATGGTGTTGGCTCTTACAAAGTGAAATTACAAGTGGCACACGTAATAACAAAAATCAACGTGTCAAAATGAATTTCAAAAATTTTGTGAGGGAAAGAAAAAATAAAACAGGAACTGACAATTAAAAAAATAAACACATATTGATTGATCAGTAAACACTTACGATATTGGTATGTTCCAGGGCACCTTTATGACACTGAATTACGTTTACAAAACTGACATAAATTCTCTTAAGACTGCAGATCTTGTATGATGTGATGCTCTGTAGTTTTGTAGTCTATTACCAACAATTTGGAAGTACTACTTGCTGCTGGAGGCAGGAGGTACCTCCAAAACACTGTTACAATCTATCAAGTACATGGAACCACATCCCAGAATACTAAGTCTTAAAACATTAGATTTCATACAGAAATTGCTACTGTAAAGCTTCTCACGTAACTGCATATCTGAAAAGTACATTATCATATTGTGCTATGATTGTTCTTGTGTGGGTATTTCTAAACATATGCATTTCAGTCATTAGATATGTATTAAGTTGCAGGCCCATTCTAACTGATGGCATCAATTTTTTCATTAGTTTTTGTCATCATACTGTTTCTTCAACATATGCAGCTTCAGCTGATAATTATGCATTGTATACTGAAAACCAACCCTAATGGACAAAATATGTAAAACAATGCACAAGTATAAAGACAGGTGATACAGAATTTTGTTACCTGCAAACATTTAGAATTGTGTAGGATACAACTTCATTTCTCAGTGTCCTACATCTTTTTGAATAAACTTCCTGTTTTTTATATTAAAGAACAGGAAAAATGTATGTACAGGTATCCCTCACTTAAGTGTTCTTGATTGGTTCCAAAAATTAATCACAGCACACTAAACACAACAGATGTACCACACTGTACCCCTTAATGCAAAAAGTCAGGATATGGTTCCTTCCTTCTTTGATTTTTTGTGGTTTTTCATTAAGAGGTGTGGTAATCCACCCCCAACACATCACAAGCTGCTATTGCCAAATGGTTTTCAGTAAATGAGGTGATGGGAGTAAATACAAATGCAAGCACTCAGAAACTTCATAAACTAACATTTACGTGCAAGAGTTAAAAAAAGAAATGTGGCACAAGAGAATTAGAGTGATGCAGCATTAAGTGAAGTGGACTCTACTGGGGATGTCTGAACTTAACAAACTATCTAGCCATACCTGCCACTGAAGTACACAGTCAGAAAGCATGCAATGTCACAGTTTCTAACATATGTAAAAATGCATTTTCCCTAATTACTGTATTTTCATATTTGCTTTCTTACCCGGTGTTAGGTACATTTTCATCCATAAAATTCAACTTAAATTTGGATAAAATATCTGAAAGAAAATTTATTAGGCATTGTGTTTACTTAAGTTTGTATATTGACATTATATTTCAACAAGGTAAGTTTGGGTAGAAGGATGAAGTCATTTTCCTCCCATGTGGTATCGCCCTCAACTAGTACTTCTCGAATTATACAAGTTTTAGGGACATAACATAATTGTTTGTATGATTTTATATGTTCAGAAACATAAGTTGTCTATCCTCTTGTAGTTAAATGAGAAAATGAACTAAGATTTACATGCTGCTAGGCCACCTGCAGACTGCAGTAACATCTTTAAATGTAATGATACTGATGATTCTAATTACCCTGAGTCTGTTTCTTTTCATTAGGACATGACCTCTTGCCTTCAGAGCGTGAAAATTGCCATCTTCTTGACAATCTGTCATGACCTCTTGGTCTTTAGGAGAAGTGGCTGTTGCTATTCGTGAGATCCAACTGGATGTCACTTACGATAATGCTCATTCCATTTGGTTCTTACTCTATTTGTCTTGTCTCATATTTTTAAGTGGAACATCCCCTTGTGATGGAGGTATATATAGAAGTAAGGGTAGTAACTATCAATCACAACAGTAAAACTTAACAGCACATGATGAATTGTGATTGACTGCTTACACCATTACTTCTTTCTTCTGTTTCTTTGATACTGTATTTATGTTTGATGTCTTGGCTTATCACTTAGTCAAAACTCATTTTGTCCTCTGTCTTTCTCATCACATGCATTTCACCATTTTCTAGTTTTCATTAGTATTGTTCTTGCAGTATCTTCTATTGTTTCAACTGCACGTGTCGGAATGGACCTGATATATTTTTCACATGTACAGATGATACATATTACTGACTATTTGACTGTTTAAATGTGTCCTTCACTGTAATATTTTTATGTGTTTGTATGTTTATGACATGTTCCACATCCTATTGTCTTGTGACTCTCAAGGATCTATGGAATGCATATGTGTGTGTGTGTGTGTGTGTGTATAGGCCTAGTATCCTTTAATTATCTGAATATTCCGGTAACTTTAGTTGCCTCTTGTGTGATTTCTGTACGCAGGGCTGTTTTTACTTCTTTATCTGACTCCCAAATATCGAAAAACCTTTATTTGTTCATTACCTTTATTTAGGATTTTTTGCTTATAATGTAATGGTTATTTGATCTCTCTCTCTCTCTCTCTTAACCTCTGAGACTTAATTGGAAACTGATACAATAGTCTCTGCCAGTTTTCTTCATATCTGTTAGCAGCATGTATTTATGTCTCTTCTTTCCAATTTATATCCCTGTTTTCCACCTGTATCTCGAAAAATTTCAGTCTTTACCACATTAAAAAGAAACAGAGTTTCAAGAGTCTCCTTGCTGCATCCACGTTTTACTTTTTTAATTTACACCTTTGGTGGCATTTTCCCATCTATAGAATGAGCAATCAATCTGTTCCCCACATGAATAGGTCTATATTCACAAGCAACAGTAATATCACATGAGCCAATATCAGAGCTTAGGAAGAAGGATAAGAGTGGAGGGAGAGAGAAAGGAAAAATATCACAGACCTAACAATCTAAGCTTTGTCAAGCCATGTGAACAGGGAAAGTGGCAAGGGAATTATAACTTCTGCTCACACTATTCCTTAATTTTTGTGGACTCAGTAATATATATCTGCCTTCTCAAACAAGGAAGCCCATTTGGAAGTTACTTTCTTCTGAAATATCTACAATGTGTTTTGACTGTACGTCACAGAAGAGTAGAAAGGTAGATAACTGTAGCCAAGTGCCTTTTCCAAGACATTGTCTATGGTAGGCTATCATAAGTCCTCCTTCTCTGAATGAAAAATTTGTGCCTGGACAAAGTTTTAAAATTTGTAGAAATGTCAAGATTTTTTATTATTTTGTACTCCTTAGAGCTTTGGCCTCTTTTATTGCATGAAAATGCAAAAAATACTTCCAGTACTTTTTAAAATAAATACATAATATTGTATTATCACTGTCCAAGTCAAACAATAAAAGCATATATTCAGCATAGACTTTCAGAATGTCTTGGGAAACTTCAGCATGAAAATTCTTGACACTTATGCCAATAACTTAATGAAAAACAAGCTTACAGAATGTCTCATTTGGAAATTCATACCTACGAGTTTAAACAACAACAAGCACAAAATACAGGGAGGGACTTGAAAAAGAGTGTGACAACTTCTGTGCTTGAAAAAACTGTGTGTACAGCACATGTGGAATAGTTGGACAAATGGAAATAACCTATGTAATATTTTTCTTATTTCACGTGGATGCACACCCACCAAACAAAATCTGACCTACAGAGAACTATCAATGGCACATGAGAAGGATGACAACTCAGAGAAATGAGACAGAATATACACTGTTGTATACTGCACACAAATTTGGGTACCTTGTTTTCAATTTTTATATTTGCCTTGAAATTACAATGCTAATTTTATTTAATAAATCTGCGACTATATGTTCTGTTTTTAAATCACCTTTTTTGATGATATTTCCTCTTTTTCTGTATGGCTAAGTGGCAAAGTCCTCTTGTCATGTGTTGGATATATGGTAACCTTATCCTGAGGTAAATACTGCATTTGTTTATGGCAAACTCATTCAAAAACTTTGCTGTTTAGCAGATAATTATATGGTTGCAGTGAGTTTTCTATGTGTAAGTTTGTTGTAACTTTTAGCAGAGTAGTTTGAAGATGTATTCCTCAGTAATTTCAATGAATTGCTTGCCTTCTTTTATACAGTTCTTAGTTTTGATATCTCAGGTATACCCTAATTAATTTAGTAACACTAGATTTCCATGGCATGAAACTGTTAACAGGTCACACAGAATAATAACTGATAGGACGACGATGGCAATGATGATGACGATGATTATGAAAATTACAATACTGGTTCCCTTCAACCTGTACAGTTTTTTTGCAACTCCACATTTCAGACAATACTTCACTTGTAGAAAATGAATTACCATATTCAAAATCTACCAGCTGGCTATATTAATAGCAATGTTTTATTTACTTTCGCGACAACATTGGGAACTTTGTTCCTTGACTGATGACTATGGAACACTGGACCAGTCCACCCTCCTCAAACACATAATGTACACAAATACATAATCAGGATATGCAGTTTTATAACCACAAAATGTTAGTTATTTAAGAAAAGTATCACACTTATAACTGTAAACAGTAACACCCATTTTGGGCTGTATGTTATCATGGTGCAATGGAAGCAATTGTTTGGTATTATACTGTAATGCATATGGAATTTAAAATTGCAACATGAACTATGAAGCATCAACTTTGGATCTTCTAAACGGTGCTACTTACCTGCTTATAATAAACATCTTTCTACAGGAAGATGAGGTCCAGCTAGTGACTTAACTTAAAAAGATTCTCATGGCAAGAATGGCAGTAAGAAAAGTTACATCTGGTAGTGGTAAGATTGACTTTGTAGCTTATGTTAAAATGAGATTGATGATATGGGATATCTATGATTTCTTATGACAGGAATGACAACAGGAGTTTCGATAATACTTGTATTTGCAGAGTCTAGCTTGGACTACCAGATGACAATTGCGGAACTTATCGTCACAGTCACCACCTGAAATAAAGAATCTCTATTTAATATGGCAATAAGAAAGAAGCCCAGGTAAGAAATTTCACAGAAAGCTATTTTAATGTAATTGGTTCAAAGCATGCTTCAAAAGAATTATGTTGTAACAGTAAAAACCAAAATAAAATTTGTCTGGTAACTTTTTATGTAAAATTAACAACCTCCCCACCCCCAATCATTGTGTCACAGTTGTAATAAATAAGAAAAGAGAATGCTGCAATATAAATAGCAATCCTCCATGATAGATTTCCTATCCATACAATACTGTGACATAACAGGATATCATTCATTTGTGTGTATATATATATATATTTGCCCAAGTAACATGGACAGAACATATATACATTCATAACCAGACCGAGAGTGCATGGAATGACATGAAAATACTAAAGTATAAAGATTTGTTGATGTTGCAGTCATGGATCTAAAGGCATGGAAGATACATGTGCAGATTTCACTTCTGTCCTTGCTCTTGGTAAAAATCTCTTCCCCTCTGTTAAGCTGCCAATCTCTCGCTCCTCTACTGGCTGTAACCTTGCAGGTTACACTGTTATCAAAATACATGAAGGGTATTATAATTTTGTAGTATACAGCAAAATCACGCAATGTTTGCATAACCTGGCAACTCAGTTCTTCCAAATAATACTGTAACTTCCTTACTGGAGATGGGTCAGGAGAGATCCTGAAAGGTACAGAAATGAACACTGTGCTCTGACCCATAACCTGAGTTTTAAATGTTTAGGACATATTATACCTTTTTGTGAACCTTCATCCTCTTCTCCTGGAAGTGCCTGGTCACCTGCACCATTCTTAAATTCAGGATCGCCTTCAGGTTTAGACTGAGAGTGACCTGTACAGGTAAATAATTGATTATTATTATTATAGGTATTCAGCCCTTGGGCTGGTTTGGGCAGAGACCAGAGCTCAGTCCGTTGACTGGTATAACTCTGGTACGCTGCATCCTGGGCAAGTTCTTAGGGGTAGTTTGCCATTGCTTTCCCCCGCGTTTAGACGTTCCCACTTTCGCCACCAGGTGCCTCAACGA
>JGI20166J26741_11053336_pt1 | contig 14485 bp, 17 predicted proteins | sample TergutCu122P5_FD_26741 | JGI IMG/M metagenome (IMG submission 26741)
GGACACTGAGGTCAGGCGTAAAGGCATCGATCTCTTTCAAGAACGACGTATCGAACTGTAAGTCTGCAAGCCCTGACATTATGCCTCACCTCCTGAGATGTCTGTTGCTAAAATAGTCCTCAAACGCATCAGTTGCGCTTTGACCGAGCCGTCCATCAGCTTTCCGTCGACGTTGATCTTCACGCCTCCGATAAGCGAGGGGTCGATCTTCTGTCTGACGACGACGGCTTCGCCGAGCTTGTCGCTCAGCTTCGCCGCGACGACGACTTCCTGCGCCCGGTTAAGTGGTTGAACCACAGAAACCGTGGCGATCAGGCGGCCCTGCTCGTCGCGCATGCTGCCCGCGACAGGAGCCCACTGGTTCCTGAGCTGGGTGGCAAGCGAGCCGTCGAACTCCTGACCGTTAAGCGTGACTTTGATACCGCCGAGGATCGACGGATCGACGCTCTCGCGCAGTTCGATGGGCTGGGCGACACGCTCGCTGAGCTTGGCGATAAGCTGCGCTTTCGCGGCCTCTGAGAGAGGCGCCGCAGTGACTACTTCGGCAACCATATATTTTGCGTCAGTATTAGTTGTCATTGAAGCTACCTATCTCTGCGAAGTATCTGTCGATCAGCTCGGCGTTCTTGTGCGCCGAGAGATTCTCGCTGATGATCTTGCCGGCGATGGCCACCGCGATGTCGGCTGTCTGCGTACGCAGCTGGCCCTCGACGGACTTGCGCTCCGACTCAAGCGTCATACGCGCGTGCGCGGCGATGGCCTCAGCCTCGCTGTTTGCGCGCGCGATGATGTCGGCGCGCGTCTCCTCGCCCTGCTTGCGCGCCGCCTCGACGATCTCGGCGGCTTCCTTGTGCGCCTCGGCAAGCTTTGCCTTGTACTCGGCGAGGATGCTTTCGCTTTCCTGCTTCGTTTCCTCAGCGGTCTTCAGCGAGTTCTCGATCGTGGCCGCACGACTGTCAAGCGCCTTGATGATCGCCGGCCAGCCGAACTTACCCAGCACGATGACGACCACCAAAAAGGCGATCAGCATCGGGATGAACTCGCCCAAGGGCGGAACAATCGGAGACTGCAGGATGGACGTGGCGCCACCTGCCGCCTTCTCTTCAGCAGCGAAAGCGACTGAGGGCAGCGCAAGACAAGCAAGCAGCAGCGCGCTCATTAATGCTTTCTTTTTCATAAGGGTTGATCTCCTCGTCTTCTCAAGTGGCAGATGGTTACTTAATCAGACCAAGGACGAATCCCAGAAGCGCCAGCGCCTCGATAAATGCCGCCGCCAGGATGAAGATCGTCTGTACCGTACTCGACACCTCAGGCTGACGAGCCATCGCCTCAGTGGTTTTCGCGCCTACGAAGCTGATACCCAGCGCTGCGCCGACAACGACGATACCATAAAACAGTAGTTGGAACTGTGTTTGTGCCATAAGTATATTCCTTCCTTCAGTACCGCTCTTTGTGCAGTACTCGTTATCGTCGGATAATCCGACCTTACTTCCTTAGTGTGCGCTGACCGACGAGTCGATATAGACCGCCGACAACAGTACGAACACATACGCCTGCACGAACGCCACGACGAATTCCAAGACATACATGGCGATCAGTAGCAACATCCATGCCGGCGAGGCAGCCGCGGTGGCCGCTTTGCTGTTGAACAAGCCCATGAAGAACAGCTGCGTCAGGATCGAGAAGATCCCCAAAACGATGTGCCCGGCATACATGTTCGCGAAAAGTCGCAAGGCATGTGTGATCGGGCGCAAGAGCATGGAGAAGAACTCAATAAGCCAGACGATAGGAACGATCGGCGCCGGGAGTCCATGGGGGACGATCCCCTTGATAAAACCCCAACCTCCTTTGACTCTGATCCCCATGATCGTTGCGTACAAGAACACGAAGATACCGAGTGCAAACGTTCCTCCGATGGTTCCCGTTCCCGGTTTGCATCCAGGAATAAGACCGATCAGGTTATTGACGAGAACAAACAAGAACACGCTACAAAGAAACGGCACGTACTTCTGCGGATCCTTCTTGATGATCGAGGCGACACCGTTGCGGATGAAATCCACAACGAACTCGATCGTATTGATGAAGCGACCTTTCGGCACGAGCGCGGCCCTCTTCTTCGCCGCGAACACGATGGCGATGGCCACCACGCACGCGATCAGAAAGAAGACCAGATACTGTGATACGGCGATCTGCGTGATAGGCATCTTCGCCGGATGCGCGCCGTTGGCCGTTACCGACTGCGGCGCCAGCGATCCGATCAGATGCGTGACGTGCTCGCCCAATAACTCGACGGGTGAGTATGCTGCACCTGCTGACATTCAACCCTCCTTTACTAGACTCGACGCTTTGACTTCATGATTTGAGGAACAGTCTTGATGACCACCGCGGTAAAGAAGCTCGCAATGACCATCAGACCAAACCACAGGAAAGAATGAGGCGCGAGGGAATGGTATAAGAAGAGCATACCGCCCCCCAGTAGAAATGCCAGAAAAATACCTGCCATGAGAAAGGGCAGGCGTTTAAGAGGATCGCTGGTTTTTTTAAGCCCGGGGACAAAGACCATCAGAGCCATCATCGCAAGACCGATGATAAGGCCAAGCAGTATCGCGATGAAAGTACGATCTAAAATGGTAGGTCCTCACGTTAAAAGTCATCAGTATGCAGTAAGACACGCAGGCGCGCGTCACGGCGTACCCTTAACGATAATAGCGTTACCGTGGCCCCGCTCGCAATAGCGAAATGTAAGAAAGAAGTAAGAGGCGCGTTATTTGTGGTGGCGGGCCGAGTCATAGAGACCCAGAAGCCAGATGATGAGCGCGGTGATGATGAGGAAGACGACCAGCGCGCCGATCTGGATGGTCGAAGGCGTGTGGCTGACCGCGTAGGCGCCCACGCCGAGCAGCGCCGACCAGACATAGATGATGAGCACGGTCTGGCGCTGGGTAAACCCGCGTCCCAGCAAGCGGTGGTGGATATGCTGGCGGTCGGCGTGCTGAACCGCCTCGCCGTGGCGCAGACGGCGCGCGATGGCCGAAGCCGTATCAAAGATCGGCACGGCCACGATCAGCAGCGGCACGGCCAACGCGATAGCCGCTGTCGTCTTCAGCAGACCCATCATCGCGATGACCCCCAGAAGGTAGCCCAGCAGCAGCGCCCCCTCGTCGCCCATGAAGATGCTCGCGGGATGGAAGTTGTAGCGCAGAAAGCCCAGGCAGGAGCCGATGACCAGCGCCGCCAGAATCACGGCCACCGTCTGGTTGTTCCCCCGCGCCAGCAGCAGCATCGTTACCGCGGCGATCGCGCAGATCCCGCCGGCAAGTCCGTCGAGTCCGTCGATCAGATTGATGATGTTGGCGAAGGCGACCAGAAAGAAGATCGAGAGCGGAATCGCAAGGATCCCGATATCTTGCACCTGGCCAGCCCAGGGAAGCATCACAAAACTAATTCGTACTCCGCAGATCGTAACCACTGCAGCCGCCAGGATCTGCCCAACAAGCTTCAGCCCCGGAGACAGATCGACGAGGTCGTCGATAAGCCCGGTCGCGTAGATGATCGTGGCTCCTCCCAGGATCCCCACCAGAACCAGGGGTCGTGTGGTCGCGTCGCTGAAGAAGCCCTTCCAGCCCGCGAAACGCTCGCCAATCAGTTGGATTGCCACCATCGCCAGGATGGCGACGAAGATCGCTGTGCCACCCAGCTCAGGCGTCGGTTTCTTGTGAATCTTGCGCTCGCCGGGCGCCGCCACCCAACCGCGCCGGTGGGCAAGGTTGCGCGCCACCGGCGTCAGAATAAAGCTGATGAGCGTGGCGCCCGCGATCAGGACCAAGGTGTGAAGGATGCTCACGCCGGCGCCTCCGGTTGCCAGTGGCGCAGCTTTACGCCGGCCTCTTCGAGCATATCGCGGGCCATCTGGTCGGGATAAACGCCGGCAAAGACGATCTCGGTGACGCCCGCATTGATGAGTATCTTGGCGCACTGGACGCAGGGTTGGTGCGTGCAGTAGACCTTCGAACCCGCGATGGAGATGCCGGAAAGAGCCGCCTGGATGACCGCGTTCTGTTCGGCGTGGATGCCCCGGCAGAGCTCGTGGCGCTCGCCCGAGGGGATGCCTTGCTGGTCGCGCAGGCAGCCGACCTCGCTGCAGTGGCGGATGCCCGACGGCGTCCCGTTGTAGCCAGTCGCCAGGATGCGCCGGTCGCGCACGATAAGTGCGCCGATCTGGCGCCGCAGACAGGTAGAGCGCGTGCTTACCTGCCGCGCGATCTCCATGAAGTACTCGTCCCAGCTGGGGCGTTCGTGCATCAGTAGTCCAGCTCCGGGTAAAGCGGGAAGCGCGCCAGGAGCTCCTCGACCTGGGCATGTATCTGACCAAGAACGGAAGGATCATCGCGATTGAAGAGCGCCCGGGCAAGCAGGCTGCCGACCAGGCGGGCCTCCTCGGCGCCGAAGCCCCGCGTCGTGATCGCGGGCGATCCCACGCGGATGCCGCTTGTGACAAAGGGGCTTTCCGGGTCGTGCGGGATGGCGTTCTTGTTCGTCGTGATGCCGAGACTCTCCAGCAGGTTCTGAGCGTCCTTGCCCGTGATACCAGCCGGGCGCAGATCCACGAGCATGAGGTGGTTATCCGTGCCGCCCGAGATCAGGCGCAGGCCGCCTTCGGTCATCGCCTCGCCCATGACGCGCGCGTTGATGACGACCTGGTCGATGTAGTCCTTGAACTCAGGACGCAGCGCCTCGCCAAAGGCCACGGCTTTCGCGGCAATGATGTGTTCGAGCGGGCCGCCCTGAATGCCCGGAAAGACCGCCTTATCGACGCGGGCCGCCAGTTCCTCCTTGCAAAGGATCAGGCCCGCGCGCGGGCCGCGCAGAGTCTTGTGCGTCGTAGAGGTCACCACGTCTGCCCAGGGGATCGGCGAGGGATGCGCGCCGGTGGCCACAAGACCGGCGATATGCGCCATGTCGACCAGCAGGTAGGCCCCGCAGGCTTTTGCGATGGCCGCGAAGCGCTCGAAGTCGATCGTGCGCGGATAGGCCGAGGCTCCCGCGATGATCATCTTGGGGCGCTCGGCGAGCGCGATGCGCTCCAGCTCGTCGTAGTCGATCATCTCGGTCTCAGGGTCAAGCCCGTAGCTCACGATGTCGAACCACTTGCCGCTGAAGTTGACCGGCGAGCCATGGGTCAGGTGACCGCCTTCGGCCAGGCTCATGCCCATGACCTTGTCGCCGGGATCGAGCAGCGCGAAGTAGACCGCAAAGTTGGCCTGGGCGCCGCTGTGCGGCTGGACGTTGGCATGGTCGGCCCCAAAGAGCTCGCAGACGCGCCTGCGCGCGAGATCCTCGATCTCGTCGACCGCCTCGCAGCCGCCGTAGTAGCGCTTGCCGGGCAGGCCCTCGGCGTACTTGTTCGTCGGGACCGTGCCCATCGCTTCAAGCACCGCCGGCGACACGAAATTCTCCGAGGCGATAAGCTCGACGGTCCGGCGTTGACGAACGAGCTCAGCGCCCAGAAGGTCGGTCAGTTCCGGATCAGATTGCGCGAGATGGGGCAAGGTGCTCATAGTGCATCACTCCTGTTTTCCGTGATTCCGTTGGTTTTCCGCTTCCGCGATCTTATCAAGACGCCGCTGATGGCGTCCGCCTTCGAACTGGGCGCCTAAGAACGCGTCGACGATCTCAAGATTGATGTCAGGCGGCGTAAAGCGCCCTGACAGACACAGTATGTTTGCGTTGTTGTGCTGACGCGCCAGATAAGCCGTAGTAACGTCGGTCACCGTGGCGGCCCGGATGCCCGCGACTTTGTTTGCCGCCATGGCCATGCCGATGCCCGTCCCACAGATCAGTATCCCGAAGTCAGCTTCGCCTGCCGCCACTGCGCGGGCGACGGCCAGCGCATAGTCGGGATAGTCGACAGCCCCGTCGGCGCAGCCAGCGCCAAAGTCGACGACCTCATAGCCCTGGCTTGTCAGCTGCGCGAACAGCGACTCCTTCTGCGACGCTCCGCCGTGATCTGCCCCCAGCGCCAGCTTCATCAGGCCAGCGCTTCGGTGATCTGGGCTTCGGTGATGCTCCCCTCCCGCGTGACCACGGGCTTCTCTCCCGTGCACACAACGATAGTCGAGCTCACTCCCTCGACGCAGTCGCCGCCATCCAGCACGCAGTCCGCCGCCTCGATGAGGCGCTGCTCGACGTCTTCGAAGCGCGCCGGCGCCGGCATCTGGTGCGTGTTGGCGCTCGTCGCGAAGAGGGGCTTGCCCGAGGCGACGATCAGGCTGCTGACGAGCTCGCTGTCGGCGCAGCGCAGCGCAATGCTGTCGTCTTCCTTCTTGCGAAACTCCGGCTTGACACGATTCGAGGCCTTGACCACGATCGTGAGCGGCCCGGGCCAGAAGGTCTCCGCAAGCTTCTTGGCGTACTCAGGGATGTCGCGACCGGCGACATAGAGGTCGGTCGGCTTGCCGACAAGGATCGGAATCGAAATGCCCGTCTCGCGCCGCTTGAGGTCAAAAAGTTCCTGCGCGCCCGTGGCGACCCGATCTGACACGATCGAACACAGCCCGTAGACCGTGTCGGTCGGAAGAAGAACAATGCCGCCCCCGCGCAATACGGAAGCGGCATGGTTCACAATCTCATCTGAGGGATTTTTCTGGTCTACATGAAACACCTGGCCCATGGTTGGGAACCTCCCTAGTCGGACGTCTTCCCGCGCAACCTGACAAAACGCAGGCGTCCCGTCAGGTCCGGAAGTACGTCGATGGTTTCGTACATCTTTAACTTTACCGCTTCTTGCATCGCCCGCATAGACATATCCGCATTAAGTTCCATGATAATGACACCATTTGCGGCTAAATGGCGCGGCGCGGCCGTGATGATACGCCTGAACGCGTCCAGCCCGTCCTCTCCGCTGAAGAGCGCAAGCGGCGGTTCAAAGTCTACCACCTCCCGTGGGAGCGCGTCCCGGTCGGCCTGCTGGACATACGGTGGGTTGCTGAGGATGAGGTCGAAGCGTTCATCGGGCGCCAGCGCGTCGAAAAGATCGCCCTGGCGCAGGTCGAGCTGCTCGCCGTAGCCAAGCGCTTCAGCGTTTTCGCGCGCGATGGCAAGAGCCTCCGGCGAGAGATCGGTGGCCGTCACGTCGACGCCGGCCTCGTGGATCAGCGAGAGCGCGATGCAGCCCGAACCCGTGCAAAGATCCAGCACCGAGAGACGGCGACGAAGCATCGGGCTTCCGCGCAACTCAGCCAGGGCCAGATCGACCAGGACTTCGGTTTCGGGGCGAGGGATGAGAACGGCGGGGGTCACTTTCAGTTCCAGGTGGCGGAAGGGGGCGGCGCCAGTGATATATTGCAGGGGTTCGCCGGCGGCGCGACGCGCGACGCCCTCGCGCAGGCGGGCGCGTTCCTCAGGAGTGAGCGGCTGGTCGAAGTGCGTGTAGAGATCAAGGCGCGTAAGGCCGGTGGCGGCTTCCAGCAGCCACTCGGCGCTGCGGCGCGAAGCGGCGTCGCCGGCGCGCTCCAGATAGCCGCGCGTCCAGTCAAGCGCGGCCATGACCGTCCAGACAGGCGGGGTCTGCACGCTGGACTCTGGCACGCGCGCTACTCGCCGCCCGCGGCCGCAGCCAGACGCTCGGCGCGGTCCGCCGCGATGAGCGCCTCGCAGAGCGCCTGCAGGTCGCCGCCCAAAAGGATCGTCTGGTACGAGCCGCTCCAGCCGATGCGGTGGTCGGTCACGCGGTCCTGGGGGCCGTTGTAGGTGCGGATCTTCTCGCTGCGATCGCCGCGGCCGATCTGTCCGCGCCGGGTGTCGCCCAGCTCGCGCTGCTGACGCTCAAGCTCGGCCTCGTAGAGGCGCGCGCGCAGGACGCGCAGGGCCTCCTCGCGGTTCTGGATCTGCGACTTCTGGTTCTGGGACTGGACGACCAGGCCCGTGGGCAGGTGCGTGATGCGCACGGCGGAGTCGGTCGTGTTCACGCTTTGACCGCCGGGGCCGCTTGAGCGGTAGACGTCAATGCGCAGGTCCTCGTCGCGGATCTCGATCTCGATCTCATCGGCTTCCGGCAGCACGGCCACGGTCGCCGTCGAAGTATGGATGCGCCCCTGCGACTCGGTCTTCGGGACGCGTTGGACGCGGTGTACGCCGCTCTCGAACTTCATGACGGAGTAGACGCGATCCCCGTGCACGCGAAAGGACACGTCCTTGAAGCCGCCGGCTTCCGACGGAGAACCGTCGATCTCGGTGAGCTTCCAGCGATGGGACTCGGCAAACTTCTGGTACATGCGGTAGAGGTCGCCCGCGAAAATGTTAGCCTCGTCGCCACCGGCTGCCCCCTTGATCTCGACGATGATGTCCTTGTCGTCGTTGGGATCCCCGGGGATGAGCATCACCTTGATCTCTTCTTCCAGGCGAGCGGCCTCCTCTTCGGCCGTCTGCTGCTCCTCTGCGGCCAGGGCCTTCATCTCGGGATCAGCGTCCGCGTGGGCCAGCTCGCGCGCCTCAGCAGCCGTCTCAAGAGCCTTCAGATAGGAGCGCGCGGCCTCAACCAGCGGCCCCTGACTGCGATGCTCCTTCGCCAGGCGCGTATACCCCCGCTGGTCAGCGATGACCGCGGGCTCGGTCATGCGCGCGCCCAGCTCCTCGTGACTGGCGATGATGTCGCGCAGGCGGTCAGCAAGGGTTGCCATGATCGCGCTCCCCTCACGCCGCCGAGGCCGCAGCCGCGGCTTCAGCGGCCTGGACAGCCTTGGTCGCCGCGATGGCGGCCTCCAGCATGTCGTCGGTCGGCTCCGCCGTGGTCAGGCGCTGCATCTGCAGACCCGGCCACATAATGGCGCGCACCAGCGGATTGCCCTCGTGGCGTCCGGCCCACTTCACCGTGATCTCGTAGCTGATGCCCGCGATAAGCGGCAGCAGCAGCAGCCGGATGACGATGGCGACCAGCAGAAGCAGCCAGCGGTTCGTCAGCCCCAGCTGAGTCGCGATGAGCCTGATGGGCACAAGCGTATAAATCAGAATCGCAATGACCATGACCATCAGCAGGAAGGCCGTGCCGCAGCGCAGGTGCAGTGTCGTGTAGTTGCGCGCGTTGGCCGGCGTCAGCTCCTCGCCGTGTTCCAGACAGTGGATGGTCTTGTGCTCGGCGCCGTGATAGGCGAAGACGCGATGGATGTCAGGCGTACGCCCGATAATGAGCACATAGCCAAAGAAGGCCAGCACGCGCAGCAGCCCGTCGACCAGATTCCAGAGAAACACCCGCTGATCAGCCGGCCCGACAACCCAGTTCGTGATCGCCGCCGGCGTTATGATAAAAAGCAGCACCGCCATAACCAGCGCCACCAACACTGCGCCTACAAGCGCCCCCTTAGAAAGCTGCCCTTCAGATTCCTTGAGAGCTTCTGCTTTCTCCTCCTCCTGCGCTGAGAGCGCCACTTTGTCATCGGCGCCAATACTCGCCAGATTCGCCGAGATCGTCAGCGCGCGAATGCCGATAGCCAGGCTGCTCACAAGCGAGACCACGCCACGCGCGAGCGGCCACTTCTGCCAGGCCGGCGTCTCATCGGCGAGCGGCAGCGGGTAGTCCTCCGTATGCAGGACGCCGCGGGCATCGCGCACGGCAAGCGCCCAGCTGTTCTTGCCGCGCATCATCACGCCTTCGATCAGCGCCTGACCGCCGATATGGGTGTAGCCGCAGGGCGGATCGGTAGTGGTCTGTTTACTCACAAGTTGTTACTCTCCTGATCTCGCTTGATGCGGGGATAGGGATCCCCGCAACACATCTTGCCTTCCGGGCAGGGCCCACGCCGACATCCCGGCCCCGCATCCAGGAAGAGGTAGGGCGCCGTTGGGCGCGCCAGCTCAAGCATCTCATCGGCCACGGCGCGGATCTCCCACTGCGCACGCCGGCAGCAACGCAGGCTGAAAAAGTGCAGCAGCTCGCGCACGTTCATCGTCATCGTGATCTTTGTCTCCGTCGCATTGGGAAGCAGATAGCGCGCGTCTTCGGCGGCCATGCCCGCCTCCACCAGCGTGCGGTAGGCGTCGAAAGAAGCCTGGCAGGAAGCCCGGAAGGCCGCGTTACGCCCGGGATCCGCAGCGACCTCGGGTGGCACGATGAAGCGCGGCGCGTCCTTGAAGTTCACGTAGCGCTGCGACTGCTGGTTGTAGCTCGCCAGACGGTGGCGTACGAGCTGGTGGGTCATCGCGCGCGAGACGCCGTCGAGAGCGAAGGTGTAGCTCGCATGCTCCAGGGTCGAATGGTGTCCGCTCGTGATCACCGTGCGCAGCACACGATGGATGGCCGCCTCGTCAAGCTCGTCGAAGAGCTCGGCTGCGCCGACAGGCGCATAGCAGAGCCGGGCCGCCGCCGCGATGGCACGCTCAGGGTCGGGGGTATGGTACAGCAGGATGACAGACATGGTCTTCTTTCGCGTTAACAGAATGCTTGCTTACCGATTATACAGAAGGACGCCCCGCAGGGCGCCCTTCCTCACATACTCTGCACCGCTATTCGGCGGGGGTGGCCTCGGCGGCAACGGCCTCGGCGGCGACGTCCTGCTCTGGTTCAGCAGACGGCGCGTCGGGGGCGACGCTCCCTACGGAGTCGTTGCCTGCGGCAGCGGCCTCGGCAGGCTCAGTCTCAACGACCCTGGCGGCTTTGCCATGCTCAAACTCTGCGGCGCGAGCGGCCTTCGCGGCGGCCTTGGCCTCACGCTGACGGCGCTTCTCAGCCTCGGCGGCCTCGGCGGCGGCGCGATGCGCCTCGGCGGCGGCGCGCTCCTTCTCAAGCGTGGCCGTCGCGGCCCCGCCGAACTTATCCGTAAAGCGCTGGACGCGTCCGCCGGTGTCGACAAACTTCTGCTGGCCGGTGTAGAAAGGGTGACATTTGTTGCAGAGCTCGATACGCAGGGTCCCGCCATGCGTCGAGCGGCTCGTAAAGGTGTTTCCGCAGGAGCAGACGTAGGTCGTCTCCTCATACTTGGGGTGCAGATCAGGTTTCATGGGTACTCCTTTTCAGCGTTCCGATTCCGACCGGAACCAAGGGTTCAAACACGGCTTACTATCCTATCAGCTTGCGTGCACTTTATCAAATGCTGCCTGTTCGGCACAGCTGACATCGACTGAGTAGGCGGCGGTCAGCGTGGCGGGCTTAAGCCCGCGAGCTGGTCGCCAACGACCTCAGTCGGTGTCAGATGCTGCCGAGATCGTTGCCGGCCTTGGCGCTTGCCCTGGCCATCTTGATCAGGAAGTCCTGGTTGGTCTCGGTCTGACGAAAGCCGGTGAGCAGCTGCTGGATGGCACGGTCGGCGTCGAGCGCATGCAGGATGCGGCGCACACCCCAGACGAAGACGGCGATCTGCGGATCCATGAGCAACTCTTCCTTGCGCGTCCCCGAGGTAATGATGTCGATGGCCGGGAAGATGCGCTTGTCAGCCAGGCTGCGATCCAGGCGCAGCTCCATATTACCCGTACCCTTGAACTCCTCAAAGATGACCTCGTCCATCTTCGAGCCCGTGTCGATCAACGCCGTCGCCAGAATCGTGAGCGAGCCGCCGTTTTCGATGTTGCGTGCCGCGCCGAAGAACTTCTTGGGCGGATAGAGCGCAGCCGAGTCGACGCCGCCGGACAGAATGCGCCCGGAGGCCGGCATCCCCAGATTATAAGCGCGCGCCAGACGCGTGATGCTGTCGAGCAAGATTACGACGTCGCAGCCGCTCTCGACCAGACGCTTGGCGCGCTCGATCACAAGCTCGGTCACGGCGATGTGGTTCTCGGAAGGCATGTCGAAGGTCGAGGAGATCACCTCGCCTTTGATGGAGCGCTCCATGTCGGTCACTTCTTCTGGGCGCTCGTCGACAAGCAGACACATGAGGTGGACCTCAGGGTTGTTCATCGCGATCGAAGCCGCGACGTCTTTCAGGATCTCGGTCTTGCCAGCCTTAGGCGGCGAGACGATCATGCCGCGCTGCCCCTTGCCGATGGGGGCCACCAGGTCGATCGTGCGCGCCGTGTAGGCTTCCTTGCCGCGCTCCATGACCAGACGTTCGTCCGGATACACGGGCGTCAACTCCGCGAACTTCGGACGCGACTTGGCCTCCTCGGGATCCATGCCGTTGACCTTGTCAAGGCGCTGCAGCGCGCCGTACTTCTCTGTTTCGCGCGCAGGACGCGCCTGGCCTTCCAGGTAGTCGCCGCGGCGCAGACGGTTGCGGCGGATGACCGACATCGAGACGTAGACATCGTTAGGGCCCGACGAGTAGCCGCCGACCCGCAGAAAGCCATAACCCTCAGGCAGCGTGTCGAGGATGCCGCCGACCGCGCGGAAGCCCTCGGCCTTGATTTTCGCCTCAAGTACGGCGTCGACCAGCTCGTCCTTCTTCTTCAGGAGTTTGATGTCAAGTTCAAGCTCGTCGGCAAGCTCGCGCAGCTCGGCGACCTTCAGGCCCGCCAGATCCTCGCGCGTCACTGAGGGGACGACCTGCTCGTTACTCTGACGATGCTTGCGCTTGTACTGATAGTTCTGGCCAGACTTCTTCTTGCTCTGGCTCTGATTCTGACCCTGGCTCTGGTTCTGGCTGTTAGACATGTTCTGATTCCTTGGACTCATTGGGCGTTTACCACTTTCTGCCAGTCGGCTTCAAAGGCTTCAAGACCGCGATCGGTCAGAGGATGCGCTATCAGTTTCTTCAGCACGCCAAAGGGAACGGTCGCAATGTCGGCGCCGACGAGCGCCGCCTGCGTCACGTGATGAGCACTGCGCACCGAAGCTGCGATGATCTCGACCGCATGCCCGAAGTCGTAGTTCTCAAGCGCGCTTACCACATCAGTCAGCGCCGCGATGCCATCTTCGCTGATGTCGTCAAAGCGGCCCACGAAGGGCGAGATGTAGCGCGCTCCGCTGCGAGCAGCCAGCAGCGCCTGCGGAACTGAGAAGCAGAGCGTCATGTTGACGGCGATACCCTCTTCTGAGAGCGTCTTCGTAGCCGCCAGACCCTCGATGGTAGTGGGAACTTTTACCACAACATTTGACGCGAGGCCGGCCAGCTCGCGACCCTCGGCGACGATGCCAGCGCGATCCTGGCTTGTGGCCTCGGCAGAGACCGGCCCGTCGACCAGCGCACAGATCTTCTGAATGTGCGCGGGAAAATCAGCGAGCCTGCCCCCGACGCGGGCATACAGGCTGGGATTAGTCGTCACGCCCGCTACGACGCCCCAGCTGGCGGCCTCCCTGATCTCATCGAGGTCGGCTGTATCGAGAAAAAACTTCATACATGCTCCTTGGTTCATGTGAATACTATCAACAGATCAAACGTAGAAAACAAGGGGAACTACGCCCGAACGGGCATATCAAAAACCACCTCTATTGTGGCCGAAACAGTAGCGTACGTCAAGTTTTCTGCCGCGAGCCCTGCGACAACGCCGTCAGCACTAGGCCGCGACACAGCTAAGACCATCTGACAAGGCGTCGCAAGGCGTGGCGGCCTTGGTCGCCGCGAGCCCTGCGACAACGCCGTCAGATGGTCTTAGCTGTGTCGAGGAGTCCCACCGGAGGGGAAGTCGACAGGACTCCTCAGATGTGAAACAAGGCAAGGTGGATTGCCTTGTGATCACTGGTTCCAGGCCTGCTCGCTTTGACGCCTGAAGGCAAGCAGCGTGAGGAACAGACCCACGGCCGCAACGAACAGCGGCGTTTCCACGTAGGCCACATCCCCTGTCTTGGGCAGAGCGGCCAGCGGCGCGGGAGTCGGGCTTGGGAGGTAGATGATGGGGTTATCGTTTTCATCGAAGCCCCACTTCAGAGGCTCGGGCAGCCAGGGCAGGTCTGGGTACGCGGGGTCATCCGGATCGATGGGAGTGACTTTGGTGGCCTCAGGCTCAACGAAGATCGCGATCTGGCGAACCGGCGCGGCAAAGCCCGGCGTGTCGCTGACGTTCAGCGTCAGCACGTAGGCCCCGTCGCCGTAGTTGACGAGATCCCAGGTGATGTTGTCATAACCGGCAACTTGCAGAGCCGAAAGCGGGATCGTCTCCTCCACATCTGTGATGGTCACGCCTGCCACCCGCAGAAGATCAGCAAGCGAGAGCCGGGCTGGTTTGCGGAAGTAGAGCACCTCGCGCTCGACATTGATGGTCGGGGCGGTGTTCGGATAATAGACGTCAAAGGTCTGACTGGCTGAATGAATCACCCAGGAAGCAGGCTCCGCCGCCACGCCATGCCCATAACCGTAGGGTTTGTGCGCGTCAAGGTACAGCGTCGGATCGAGAGCGGCCCCCAGCACCAGATCGGAGAACGTGTCAGTTGCTATGACGGAGCCGTCCGCGGTCAGGAGGTGATAGCGGATGACAACCGTGGCTCCGGCGTCTATCGGCGTCTCATTAGGATCCGAGGTGATGGGCTCAGGATCATCAGAGGTCGCTATCGCCGTGTTTAGGAGAGTTGTTCCTGCAGCAGATGCCAGTACCGTCGCTTTGATCGTAACTGACTTGGAAGTTG
>JGI20166J26741_11054447_pt1 | contig 14485 bp, 8 predicted proteins | sample TergutCu122P5_FD_26741 | JGI IMG/M metagenome (IMG submission 26741)
GTATGTGAAGAAAATCTTATTTTTACAGTCACAAAACACAACTAAACATAAAACTAAGTTTATTACAATATTACAACAACATGTTTCGGCCTAAATTATCACATACTTGTTCTTGACAACACAACGGGGATGACTCACCTTAAGATTTCTGGACAAGGTTACAAGAAATTTCTGGACAAGGTAAATACAGGTGACGAGAGTTGGTGTTTCTTGTGCGATCCCAAAACAAAGCGCCAGAGCTCCTAATGGGTTGGCGAACATTCTCCACGACCGAAGAAACTGCGCTTCCAAAATTCCAAAGTGAAGACGATGCTGATAGTGTTTTTTGACAGCCAAGGCATTGTGCACAAAGAGTTCGTGCAAGAAGGTTGCACTGTTAATGCAGAATATCAGAAAAGGTGTGTTAGACCGTCTAATTTTGCACATTCAACGAGTTCGTCCTGCCCTGTACCACACTTGTGATTTTTTCCTCCAGCACGACAACGCCCCGGCGCATTCAGCAGCAAAAATTCGACAGTTTCTGACTCAAAAACAAGTCGCAACATTGAACCACCCCCCATACTCGCCAGTTTTGTCTCCCCCTGACTACTTCCTGTTCCCAAAGGTGAAGTTGCAGCTGAAGGGTGCAAGATGATACAATTGAAGAGATTCAGAAAGCCGTGACCGACCAGCTAAACAAGATTCCTGCAGAAGACTTTTCTAATGCCATGAAGAGTTGGAAACATGCGCTAACCTGTGTATTACATCTAATGGATCCTATTTTGAATAAATAAACCGAAAAAAATACCCAACTTCTTTTTTAGTTTTTATTGCCTTTGTCCGGGAACTTTTGGACCGCAGAGTACATACACACACACACACACACACACACACACACACACACACACACACACGCAAGAGTTCAGTATGTTCAGAACACCTGCAACCTGATTAGTGAACTCCTATAGCTTCACAGATACTATTTTGCCAAGTAACTGCCATCATACATTAGGAACTACACTGTGCCTAGGCAATGAGCAAGAAAGTTCGATAAGACTATTGAAAGGTAATGGGAAGTCCACACAGTACTTGGCGATAACATATGTTCTCAATTATCCATGGTATTTTACTCTCACTTGTCATTCACAGATGGCAGGGATGTAGCCTTTCTGTACAATTTAGTTTGCTTGTGACAGCCGACCATTATTAATGTATATAATTTCTCTGTGTTCACGTATTTTTATTTTATTTTAAAGTGCATGTGCTAATGGTTTATGCAAAGTTATGGATCATAAGAGCCATACTGCATATTTGAAAGGCCACTGGACATACAGAAATAGTCCACTAGAATAACCAAACAAAGGCTCAATGATGTTCCAGTTTGCACGTTCTGTGGCATCATGTGTGAAACAAATGTGTGGCTCCAGGGGGAGGAGAAATTGAGAGAGAGAGAAAGAGAGAGAGAGAAAGAGAGAGAGAGAGAGAAAGAGACAGAGACGACAGATGAGACACCAAATGAGCCGGGAGTGCAGGACCCCAATTCTGTAGTCAGGTGCACGGGAGGATAAGCCCCCAACAGGACTGGCAGGATTCAAGTTTTTTCATATTTATGTTCACATATTTGTATTTGCAGAACAGGGAACAACACTTTGTGACCTTCCTCTGAAAGCTGAACACATGCAGATATGATGTATTCAACAAGGTACATCTTGTTCTGAGTTTCAGAGTGATTGGATCAAGAACGCAGAACCTTACTCGTGGATCCTAAGGGGAGTATGTATCAAAAAGGTGCAGCAGACATTTGCAATAAAAAGGAATTTGCTACAGCTACACTGAATTTTAAATCCCATTTTGTTGTGGATGTACAAAATATTCAAGGAGTTCCAACCACTTCACTGCGAGAAGCACCTATGTACTGAGTTTATCCACAGCTAGCAGAATAAATCTAATGAATTAACACTTACAATACGAGTGTCTCTGACCTTCTATACTACATAAGAAATTGTTAACTGTTTTGACAACAAATCCTTACCAAAATACCAAAATTCACAAACAGCTCTACTTTTAAAAAGGAACACAGACATATTTATATGATGCAAAAACTAATTAAAGATAAGAAAACACCTTACAAGATGTACAGGTAACTGAAAAACTAAAAATGAGTATCATACGACAAATGTCGCTGGATACTCCAGTGCCGTCATGTCTGCCTCTTTCATTCCTTCATACAGATATTATTCTGACATGGAATTTCAAGAAATGTCAGACCAAAATAGATGCTTCATGACGGTACACACTGCGCAGTACATGCCACACACATCAGACAGCAGTGAGCAGTGGTGCAACCAGATTCATAAATTGTGCCACCCACCAGAGCAGGTCTTTCAGAAAAAAAAAGTAATGCCATATGATTTTGTTGGTAGCTACCAACATTTCAGACAAACTTGCTACTTCCATTTTTATGGTAGGAAATGGTGGCAGCTGGTTCATTTCAAATGTTGGTACCATCTAACCAATCAGGTGATGTCATAACCCAGAAGACCATATCTTGAAGTTCACCATCATCAGAACCTCTGATTTCACAACCGTATACAGATACAGCTTTCTCACTAATCCAGGACAAGCTTCTGGCTACAGCTAAATGAAGCAAGTCACAATCATTTGATGGTCTGTTTGTTTACTTCACTGGTGACATGAGGGGGAGTGACTTTAATTAATGCCAAATGGTATCTGCTGTTGGTCCCATGATAACAAATTTGTTTTAAATTTACTACATAACGTAAAATCATATATGGTATGAAATGGACGGCTGGACCTCAAAGTTACACTATGTTCAGAACAAGTGGCTAGGTGTATATTTCAACCAAGACAATGGGAAAACTGAAACTAACTAACTAACTAGTTTATGGTAACATAATGCAAAAGTTCAACACCATTAACACTAAAGTCCATTATGAGATGAGACAGTTCCCATCTCCCATTCTCACTATCCCTCTAAAATCTATATTTAATATTATCTTCATATTTCCTTCACAATCCTGGGCCAATCCATGTGGAATTTATGGCAGACAAAATGGCACTGGGATAAGATTTTTCTCTGAAGACTCTGCTTTTCCCTTAGCACTATCATTCCACTGATGTTCCATATTCTTAGTTCATTCACCGACTGGCAATGCCAAAGAACTGTAGCAACTGACAGCACTGTTAAATAGAACACTTGTTCCTCCTCCTCACAGTCTTTCAAGTGTCTTTTCAAAGAGGTTTCCCACCATATTCCATCCTAGTTATGTGACTGTCAGCAACAACACTCCATTCATCACTCTGAGAGATTTCCAAAAGAATGCAATGTCATCAGAATAGGGAAGGCATCTTGTCTCATTCTGATATAAAGGCACTACAGTTGAAAATCCCTGCATAACACTTAACAAGGAAAGTAACAATAAAAATCACAACCAGAAATGCAGTCAATTCTCTGACATAGTGGTACCAAAACTGTGGCTGAAAATATAATTAGAATAATGTAAAATGTGGTTAAGATGCAATGGGTGTCAACATTAGTTAATGAAACAAAGAAGAATAAGATGGGTGGGGCATGTGGCATGTACGAGGGACAGCAGAGTGAATACGGGGTTTTGGTGGGACAACCTGAAGGACAAAGGACCACCCGGAACATCTAGGCATAGATGGAAGGATAATATTAAAGTGAATCTTAATTAAATGGGTTGGGAAGGCAGGGACTGGGTTGATCTGGATCAGGATAGGGACATATGGCGGGCTCTTGTGAATGCAGCACCAAACCTTCAGGTTCAATAAATGTGGGGAATTTCTTGACTAGCTGAGCAGTTTGAGAAGGATTCTGCTCCATGGAGCTAGTTATTAGTTTACAGCACAAAAGGCACTAATCTACTCTACTTGTACTCTGTATTGTAGTCTTGGGTTATAACAATGTAGGTGCATACTGATTCTTTGGAGGAAACGACTCTCTCCATTTTCTGGATTCAGTTGTATTAAGGATAATGCAGGCTGTAAATTCCTTCACAGTGCTGGTACCATCCTACCAGACTACAGTGTCATAACCCAGAAGATCACATTTTCAGTCTTTGGTACCTTCAAAACCACAAGTCTTATCAGTGGGTTCTGTGGCTTGTTTCAACTGCACAATTCAGATGCATGAAAAGTTACACTTATTTCCCCAGAAGAGAAATTACTTGTGAAATGTGGTGCAAAGATTTAACTGTAGAAGTATGTGTCAGATCATCAGCATCTGGAAGGAGAGAAATGGACATGTAAGAGAAAACTTCCAAGATGTTTGCAAGAAGTTTCAAATTACAGGAATGCATTCACGCATTCACAATTTTTATGGGGCAATCTCTTGACCATAGGGCACTTTGATGAATGAGAAGCAAATGGTGGGTAGGCAGGGGGGTTGAAATCCTAAGGAAATGATTTTTAGGAATCGAATGTGCAGGAAACTGACTAAGGACTGTTTGTTTTCAATGATCATATGGTATTAAGCGACATCGACTCATGGGCTGTACTGCTATGAGACTAAAGGAAAAACTCTCAATGAAAGGTTTATTTGTATTGTGATTTTATAATGGTTTGAGAAGCAATGCAGTTTGGGAACCACTGGCCAGAACAATCTTACTACAGTACAACATATTCACTACAGCTCTGACTGTGACACCCATTAGGGACTCTGAAGAGAGAAAGAGGCATCCTAACTGTCTCCAGGCTGCCACAATATGACCTGTCACTTACAGGATACCAGTTTATTTAATCCTGCCAAGCCCAACTCATGCAGCAACACACACGTATGGTGTTTGTCAGTGAAACACACCACCTTCAAAGGGGACCACTGTGCACCTAACTACCCCCAGTGGGGTCCCTGCCCAAAGAGAATGGTGCAGGCAACAAGCAACCAAGCGTGCAACATTATATGAGGCACTTACCTGTTGTTGCCACCCTCAAAAATATTAAAACTTTTCAATATGTAAATGCTGTAAACAATGATGAAGATTCTTACATTAAGTGTAACTGTCACATACATGTACATATGCACACAAACAAACACACACACCGAAGTACAATGGATGGAATATACTTCCTGCAGACAATACCCTCATTTCAGCATTCAAATGTACAAGTTCAAACACTGTAATAAAAGTCTGTCTGTATACCTTTAGTCAAGGATCTTCACAGCCCACCTGAGCCAAATGACCTGTGTCTTGCTTGTGCCCATATTTGCTGCCAACCTCCCCCCCCCTCAATCCCAACCACATTCCTTGACGTGTCTAAAAATACATACATGCTCATATAAAGGTTCGCAGAACACAGTATACTCATTAATGTCTTCAGAATTTCAGTGAAATAAATTTCAGACTCTTTACTCTCTGGATCTTCTGTTATCAAACCATCAGTATCAGCTTATGTCTTGAAACAATTGAAGCACAAGCATTGTGATAATGAAGTGAAATAACTGATGAAACACCAGAGCCACTATACAGGTGACACCAATGAAACCAAGATTAGTAGGTAAGGATTTCTTCAACAGTAAGTGCACAAAACTGGTGCTGGTCTAACCTTGATACGGGAGACAGCTTCCTCGGCTTGTGTCATACGTGTTGTCTTTGTGGGCTGTCCCTCACAAACTAACTGTGTAGAACCCAGGTAGCGTGCTCGGAACAGTACACCTTCAATCAGCACTGCAGGTTCGTGGATCATCACTGCAAATTCAGCAATACAACAACAGTTATGCAGATGTTCAAGCTACTTTTGGTGTAAGACATTAGTTTTTTCTGGGATGCTACACAGCATAGATTGATAATTAGTTACCGATGTTTCAGGACAACCTACTGGCCCCAACTTCAAGGGTCAAGCAGTCCAAGAAGAACTACCAATCTATGCTGCATAACTTCCCAGAAGAAAAAAGCTCATTTACACCATAGTGAAGCCTGAAATCATGAATACTTTTGGCTTCAGTTAAATTATAAAATAAGGACGCTCACTTGTTTAAAAAATAAGAAAATATAACAGAAATGACATCCAACATATAGTAAAAGACTACAGACAACAGCTGCTGTTGTGTTAAGTGAGATAAACAGCAAACAAACTGTTTGTTGAAGCAGAAAACCTGTTAAGCATATTTCAGCGGAAATGTACGGGTAACCCGTGATTTTTAAGTATGTGTCTTATGCCACTTCATCCAGCATGTCTTAATGACAGAAGTGATCCTGAAAGGCTTCTGCATTAATTTCATGATATCCACCGTGAAATGATTCAGTGTGGGCCCAAAACCAGATGAATACCACACAGCCAAAAGAATCAATAAAAGAGAGAATATAATGCTATACTAAGGTGCGTCAAGCTGTTACACTTCTCTGCAAACAGTCCCTCCAGTTGTCCATCTATTCTATTTACAAAGACAGTGGCAGTTATAATCTTTGTCATGTACCTGTGCCTTGAGCTGATTGACAAATGTCAGAGGAGGCTAGAGGATAATATAACAGGAGGCTGAGAGGCTGCGTCATCAACATTCATAGACTGTTTATGTGTCCTCAGTACATCACTGAAAATCACTCATCCATCTTATAGGGCTACTGGTAAATATGCCCTCTGACATTGAATAGTGACCAAAATAACTCATGGTATGTCAAACCATGGTACACAGAATACAGGTTGTTTATGATGGTCAGTCCTCAGTTTTGGGGACAAGGCAAGGATGAAAGCATGTAAACAATTCGAAACCTCAACCCAGGCAAAATGTAGCAAACAATGAACACTGCATTACAGTTCTGACTACATGGTTTCAAACAGCTTTCTTCATGATTTTACCAGGTGACAAGTTCCCAGAATGCTCGCACATGTCAGTTTGAGCAGTGATTAAGCAGTATTTTGTTGTGTCATGTCTGTGGTTGCAACTTATTTGTTGCTGATGCAAAGATGGGAACCAGTAGCAAAGCAGTGGCAGTATTTACAAAAGCATGCAATTTTGTCCCAACTGAGAAATGGGTGATCAGTGGTCGCAACAATGCATTAACATGAAGCTTTGTGCAAAGTTAAGCAAAAGGATAAGTGAAACTTCGCACATAACAATGCACAAGGCTACAAAGAAGTCAAGGGTCTCTGGGTGGCATAACAGGTTTTAAAGAGGGTCACAAATGAGTGAAAGATGATGAAAGAAATTTACATCTGACAACACCTCCTGCCTCATTAACTTACTCACTCACTAACAAAAAATTAAGAGTACAAATGATGACAGAGAAACTAAATGCAGAAATTGAAACTGTGAGAAAGATTTTTACTGAAGTTTTCAATAGGAGGAAAGTTTCAATAAAGATGGTGCCAACAATTTTGTCTGATAAACCTGTTTCAAACAGCAGCCTGAATTTTATGATTTTCTACGTCAATGAAACAGCAGCAGTAATATGGTTCTAAATTTTTATTAACAAATAAAGATACCACTATTTAAATGTACACCTGCATCTTTCTACCTAAATCAATCATCCTCAAGCAGACAATTTTTATGGATTCCAAGTGTCATTGCCAAGGATTTACACTGCATTATACAGCCTCACAATATTATAAAATACACAATACAGATCGTATAAAAGTAACATGTGCGTGCATGCGTATGTATGTACGTATGTAATCATGCATGCATTATTTCAGTCCTCACCCCTGTACTATGTTTTCAAACTGTTTTGTTTACAGAATCAGTTTGAAAATCTGTGTTATTTCAATTGTTTATGATAAAATTAATGTAACAATATTACAAAAAATTCATATTATCATAATGATCCATTAACTGCGTTTTCATTGATGTTACATTAATTTACTACACATATCTATAAATAATAACCAAATATCATTAGCAGATCTTACACAAGTACTCCACTATCATCCCTGAAAGAGCTCTGCTAACAAAGTGAAAAATGCCTAGTACTTTTCTATTACTGCAGGCTTGACTTCAGATGAAAGTAATGTGGATCATCTTAGTTAAGATACATGAAACCAGATGGACAAAATCACAGGATGTCTCATTCTTCTTCATGACTATGAAATTTCACACTTCTCAACATCTGATGAAAACTGTCTTCAAATTGACTGATGCACTGGTGTTAGATATTAAGAAATGCCAAAAAGAGTTGCAACAAGACCACAAGCATCCAACGTGATGACACTACTATTAAATTTCAATATTCTTTCATGTCAGTGCCAAAATTTCATGACCTGTGAAATAACGGTGCCAGCACAGTACTGGCTTCATCAACAGTTTTAAAGCCTGTACACACTTGAGACCTGTCATCCATCACCACAGTAGACAAGGCCAATGCATGAACCACAATATGGTATTGAAAAGCATGCCATACTAATATTAGGTATTTCATACTTTTTCCACCTGGTTTACATGGTAAGATTTTTATCTCAGGAGTTTCTATTTGTTCTCCATTATCTTTTTACATGGCCCATTTTTCTGATCTATATGAGTTCTACTACTGGAACAGCACTAAACAATTTCATACACAGGTCTGGCTTTAGGCAGACAACATATATGCATAATCCTTCAAACAGAGAATGAACATTTACACATGTCAAGTATTTCAGTTGCTAAAGACAACAAGAAAGACAAAGTCTGAACACTGCAAGACACTTACACAAAAGGTGAAGAACGTGGCATGCAAACCAAGTACAGTGTGCACTTACCAGACACAGAATGCCGGTGGCAGAGCCATGGAGAGGCGTGGCAGTGAGTGCAACAAGAGAACACACACACACACATCAGTCTACAGTCACCCATACCAAACTCACATTCACCATACAAACACAACTTATCAAAACAAAAGCAACCTCTTCTGAAACCACTTTTGAAACCAACTCATATCAGCATATGATACTTTTGGTTCTCATAGTGGTGACTAACAAAATTGTGCATCTGGAATGTAAAAATGTGTAGTCTGGGTAGACATGTACCAACATCTCAGGGAATGTATTGCCTCCAACCCCAAAACACATGTCAATTACACTTGAAACAGCAAGTTTCTCCAAAACATTGCTAAAAATTTACTAAGCTACAGAGTGTTACCCCTGAAGAGCATAAACTTTACGTTTATCAGGCAACACACAAGAAGAAACTTTACCCTTATATTTTGTATATAAATAAGGTATATTCACAGATAAGAGTCAAAATCAGCACAAGCAGAACCCTAGTCCAGCACATCTGTGCTACACGAACACAACACAGGCACTTCTGATATTCTGATACAGACCTCTATGACGATTCATATTCTGCATATAATGTTTGATCTTTGCGCCTGCCTGACCTATCCCATTGTTTTCATCACCATTTCACTGCATGTACCCATAAACCTTGCAGTAATGAAGATATGCTCAACTAACCAAATATTAAAGATGTCTCCCAACACCAATTCATAGTACAAAACCAACAATGACCAACACCTACAATTCATAATTGTATCATGAAGATGGAGGCAACAAGTTCCCATGAATTATAAAATGAATGTATTGGGGGGGGAGAAAACTAGTACCCATCTACCAAACTACCCAATAACACATCCAGTAAGACTGTAATCCTGAGATCTGAGGTCCTCATAGTGGCACTGATGAACCTTCAAGTCCCTTGGAACATGATGCTGTGAACATGATGCTGTGTCAATTGGTAAACAGTACCCTATAACCTACCTAATGTTTGCCAACCAACACAGTGTCACATCCCAGAACACCTGAATCTCTGACCACAGTACTGACAACTTTGTGAAGACCTCAAATCTGACACTACATAACATATGAGATTTGAAGACAGTGAATTATGAATGACGACACTGTGTGTGTAGTCTGGTAGGTAGGTACCAACATTTCAGAGAAACATGCTGCATCCTTCATCTTACAGCAAAGGAGGCAACATTTCCTGCAAACAATGACACCCATCCAGCAGACCATTTTGCTGCAGAACCACAGTATACAATTAGTGACAGTGCTGGCTGAAGAGGTTGCATAGGTTTCAGATAAGACTAACAGATCATGAATAGTTAGTAAGTTTGGATCTGGAAGTGGTGATGGCCAGCTTCAAGATACTATCATAGAATATATCTAATGAGGGCAAATAAAATAAGGTACAGAAATTGAACTGGTAACCTGGGAGATTTGAACTTCCAAAACAGAAGTCTTAATGCTGACAGGATTAGTTCGAGGCTGACCACAACACAACCCTATTTTGAGAAACATCAATCCAGTTCAGAATTTTATGGTTCCTTAAGATCAATTTTAGTACACATTTCCATCTGTACTGCCCCCCAACAGGCATTCCCACTGCTGTTTGCCTAGTGCCCGCCTACACAATGATATAAAAGCCATTTTTCAGATGGCAGCAAGCACAAGCCATATTATATTATCCCCTATAATGGGGGACAGGGGGCATTATTTGCATTCACAAAGTTTATTTCTAGCAAAAGTGACATTCTCAATGTGTGAGAAGAGACACATACACAATAACTGAACAGGGATCAAACTCAGTAACCAGGAAACATACCTATTATTATGAACAATGTCCATTAAACCTAAGGGGCTAAACACAGTATGATCTGTATATCCAGCAGTACAAAGAGATCTACATGCTAAAATGTTGTGTTCAAAAACATCCATAATGATGAACAATGCCCAGACTAATAATATGCTTATTGTAAAGTATCTTTGCCTGACTTGTGTCTTAGGAGGTCACACAAAGGTTTAATTTATATTCTTCAAATAAAATGTTTAAATTAAATGCACTCATTTTCTTTATGCATGCCACATATTCTGCCCCATTCAAGTATCCCCCAAAATATATTTTTTGAGAACAGGATTCTGTTATGTAATTTCTTTGCTTTGTATCAGTCACACATCGTCAGTCTCCTTGGCAGTGTGTGTTGTTACACATTCTCAATCTCAGTTAACATTCTTACCACATAACATCACCACATGTATCTCAAAACAGTGCACACATTTGCTCCAAATATCTCCCAATGACTGAATGTACAGTATATTCATGTATGTTTATTCCTGTCAGACATTTCTATACATATTAATTTTTTTTTGGCCTAGGAAATTACATGTACTACCAGCTTTAACTTCCAGAAAGTCTTCATTTTACCTACAGTGCATTTATGTGATTCATATTATTCTGATATTAAACAGGACTTACTTCTATAAACACCATTAAGCATTTTGTGTTTATGCAATTCAGACTCAGTGTGTTTTCTCTAAGTTATGAACTGAAGTTTCAAATATTACAGTATTTACATGAACTTTTGGTTTCAAACAGTGAACAAAATATAAGGCAAATTATTTTGCTAGAAACCTGAAGTAAAAAGTATGCTTTACATTCAAACATACAAGATGTAATTTTTTTGCACCACTCATTTCAACGTGTTAGATGAACCTACCTAAATTCATGGCAAGTGGCAGTACACTCATAATCTGCCAGTCAGTTTTAACAGTTCTTCATAAATGGTGGTGACAGCTGTGCCATGAAATAAGGCGTCACAGAAGTGGATAGGTGTGCCATACGTACATACACATTTCTTGTATCACACAAATCACTGAACTGGATCAAATCTAACACAGCATAATATCAGATTCAGTTTTGATTTGCTTGGTGGGTGGGTGGGTGGGGTGGGGGGTGCACATACACTACAGTGTGGTTGTGTTGTCCAGTAATACTGTATAATAAACTCTGTATGAAGATAATACAAATGACAAATGAAAGCAGCTTTTGGACACATTACTTGCTATTCTGTGGTGTGTGTGTGTGTGTGTGTGTGTGTGATTACTTTGTATAGGTTTATTTATTATTTTTGTTTGACACACAAAAACCCCACGGGCTGACTTCATAAATAAAAGTGCACAGAGAACCCCCAGATACATCCAACTTTTGCTTGCCAACCATTACCTACAGAATAACCACCCATTATTTGCTTATTCCAGGGAAGAGCCATCTGCCAAATCAATGAAAAATCTGTAGGCTATTAATAGTGTTGTATCAGGTGCTTGGTTAATCTACAGTTGTCCAGTAAGTGATTTCAGTAGATACAGATACGTAGGTAACATCATACCATTGTGCAAGTTATTGTGGATTTAAATTGCTCCTAGTGGATATAGACAGTCACTCTCCTGTTCATTATATCAGTTGTTAAATTTTAATTCCAAAATTGTGGGAAACAAAAGGAAAATCCTGGAAGAACACCTTATAGAGGCCACAAATGCTTCCTTTACACATCCTTTCCAAATCATTATTCACTGTCATCCAATAACAGATTATATAGACTGACTTACTGACAGCACCATTACATGAACTATGAAGCGCATTTGGAAAGTAATGCCTCCACAAAAGTATGTTGCACAAAAAGGTGTGACACTGAAGCAGAACTTGCTCCAGGTTATTTGGAGCTTCACTATGCTGTGGAATATGGCTTAGTAAACACGGTGGCTTGCATTTGTATGGTTTGAAGTGGATGACTCATTGTCCATCACAGTGAGCAAATCAGTGGGCAGCTGCTCAGTTTTTGAAATGCAAAAATGAAATTCTCATTGGAATTCACTGGTGATTATCGGCTATTTATGCTGAAGATACATCGGTCGTAAGTACTGTGCTTCAATGGGTGAGAAAATCAAGGGACAGTGGTAGAAATTTGGACCTGAACAATGAATTGTAGTCTGGAAGGCCTGTTGCCACAACTCAAGATTTCAATAGGTAGAAGTTGACAAACTTATCCAAGAAAATATGCCAAATTTCTCAGACAGCCATAGCGAGAAAAGTTGAACATAGGTTTAGCTACTGTCAATGAGATTACTGTAGATTTGTGTTACAGAAAAGTGTGTGTTAGATGGATGCTGTGTAAGGTTATGTCCAAGATGATGAGACCAAGCCTGGAAGCATGTTAACCATTACCTGCTTGCTACAAAAGTGAGGGTAATTATTTGCTGTACAGCACTGTTCCAGGTGATGAGAGATGAGTGTATCACTACCATCCAGAAATGACAAGCAAGTCACATGAATACTGTCACCCCAATTACACCAGAAAGAAAAAATTCAGAACTCATCCTTCTACTGCAAAATGCATGCTCACCATTTTCTGGGACTACAGAGGCATCATTTACATGAGCACATTGTCAAAGGTATGAAAACCAACCCTGAAACTTACATTAAGGCCCTGAAGGGATTGAAACAACTAATCAATCACATTTGCCACAGAAAAAAAGCCAACGCTTCAATATGATAATGCGACCCCACACTGGTGCTTCACTTCAGTGGTGACAAACAGCATGGGATTTTAAGTTGTTCCAAATTCTCCTTACAACCTGGATTTGGCATCGTCTGACTTGCGTATGTCTGCGGCTCTCAAGAAAACTCTCAAGGGCATTCATTCCAGATGAGATGAAGTTCAAGCTGCTACAGCAAAATGGTTTTGAGAACAGCCTGCAGTGTTATATGGCACTGGGTTTGAAAAACCTGTTCAAGGCTGGTGGAGTTATATTGAACAAGAGGGAGACAGCACCAAAACATGAGGTACATAAACTAAGTACACATTCTGAGCTATATTTTGTGTTTTGTTTCACGTTGATACCTTGTCTGGGAGTAAAGACACACATGTGGTGGCATTACTTTCCAACATTCGTTGTGCAAACCCATTTGAAGATGCAGGGAACAAACTATCATCAAATGACATGGTTTCTCAAGAACAACTGATTGTTATTTCTGGCGGTCAAGAAATGCCCAGCTTTCACTGAAGCCTGAAGGGTCACAATTTTCCCACACAGGTCCATTACCACCAACTTCCAAACATAATCTCACACTAACACATTCATATTACATCTCTGCTCCTACATTTCTCAACACGTGGTCGAACAATAAAGTTCGCGAACTCGCCACCGTGTGCTTGCCGTGGCAGCACTGGACAAAAGCCTTAGTATGGTTTGATGACGTTGACATACCAGCGTTTCACAGCTGTGTTGCTGTTGCTCTATGGCAGTCTCTTTCCAAGTAGCATTTATTACTGTGTTTTGGTGTGCCGCCGCGAGAATGTTGGACCTTGAATTAGAGCAACAAACGAACATTAAATTTCTTGTTGTTAGATGATGTTGATGTTAGTGCAAGTTTACGGGGATAATGTTATGAAGAAAACAGCAGTTCACAAGTGGGCGAAACGTTTTTCTGAGGGAAGAGAAAGTGTCACTGACGAAGAAAGATCAGAATGACCAGCAACAAGCAGAACTGAAGAAAATATTGCAAAAGTTCGTCAAATTGTGCGTGAAAATCGTCGGCTGACTGTCACGAGCATAGCAGAGCAAGTGAACATCGTCAGAGAAACAGTTAGGAAAATCTTAACTGAAAATCTTGACATGAAGAAAGTGTGTGCAAAAATGGTCCCAAAGGAGCTCACCAAAGAACAAAAGCAAAGAAGAGTTTTTAGCTACTAAACAAATAACTGTGTTGGAACACCCTGCCTAT
>JGI20166J26741_11056670_pt1 | contig 14480 bp, 12 predicted proteins | sample TergutCu122P5_FD_26741 | JGI IMG/M metagenome (IMG submission 26741)
GGGGGGGGGGGGGGAGCAGGGCCAAAACTGTTATTTGTGACTGCTTCACAGGATGCATGTGTGAAACTCACAATTAGTGGTATACCTAACTGTGTAAATTGAAAAATTATGCCTATGACCGAGTTTTATTATAACAGTGCAGCAGGATTTTAATTAGAGAAAATATATTCTTTATTAAAACTACCTTATCTTAAGCACGGATATCTTACTTTACCTGTAACACCTAAATGTTAATGCAAGTCTTGGCACTTTTTACAGTGTGTGTGTAATATATAGTATATACACAATTCACAAATACAGCTGCAGTCTGCATAACACCACCTGGCAGGCTGCAGGTTGGATGGCCCTGTTCTAAACCAACAAATTTTAATTAAATTCGATCACATCATCACAGCATGGAGGTCACTTCTCTGTCATCATTACTACCAAAATGTGGCCATGTAAACTTATCATGCGGGTAGGGTTGCTTACGTAAGATCCAGACATTTGTATGATAAATTTCAAAAAGTATACAAATTGTGTGGTGGTTAGTTACTGTGTAAAGTAACATGGAGGCAGTGAACATTGGACTTATATTTACGGAAAAAACTAATAAAATGCTACCACTGCAGCATCGCTTTGTGTGGTGCTGGAGAAGATCAGTTCCACCAGTCATGTGAAAAAAGAAGTATTACACACGAGCCAAGGACGAAGGAACAGCCTGTGTAAAATAAAATAAAGGAAGGCTAACTGGATTGGTCACATCTTGCATAGGAAATACCTTCTAGATCATGTTACTGAAGAAAAGATAGAAGGGATAAGCTGAATAAGATGTCAGCGACTACTGGATGACCTTAAGGAAAAAGACAAAATACTGGAATTTGAAAGAGGAAGCCCTAGACCACTCTCTCTGGAGAATTCACTGTGGAAGAGGCTGTGGACCTGTCGCAAGACAGAATACACAATGAACAAGTGAATGCAAAATATATATCTATTTGGTAGCAATAACCAATAAACCACTGCAAATGGAGCCACATCATATGGTAAGCCGTGAGATCTGTGGTTCTCATGGTACTGTTTATGAAGATGACTGTCTTCTTGGATGTGATGTGCACTCTGCACTCTGGTAGACAGGCACCACCATTTTGGAGGAATATGCTGCCTTTGTGTTTGTGGCAGAGTTGAAGATGAAGGCAGTATACTCCTCAAAAGCACTGATACTTAACTACTGAACTACATGGCATCACACCCAACAATAAGGTAATCTCTGTATTATAAACTCTTCTTAAAATTTATTTTTAAATTTTAAATTATATCATGCTCATTTTCCTTATATATATATAACCAATACCAGTTCTTCCATATCACTTATTGGTTAATTTGTTCCTGACACAATGATAATAAAAGTATGGTCTAAATAGTGGCAATAATGGATTACATAAAATTTATGAAAATATTATTCTAAATACAACTGAGAACAATTTATGCATTTACACACATTTTTAATTTTAAAGCAAAACTCATAAAAAGTTACCCTTCTCGGATTTTAACGCCATTCATCAAAATGCAGTTTGTCAGTCGCACTTTGGGTTCTATCTGACACTGTGCTCCAATGTTACAGCTTTTGATTGAAGTTTTCTCAGCAATGCTGCTGTGTTCACCAACCACACATGAATCGTCCATCTGGGTTGATTTTATGTCACTACTTGGATGGACTGGCACCAACTGACAACCCCCTGTGACAGACTCCCATCGCTCCTTAATCTGAGAAATTGGACACACAACTTCACTGAGATGTTCCCTTCATGAGGTAAGCTGGATTTATATCAGTTTTAACAACTACAATCACTTTAGTCCCATTTACTTGCAATGAAAATTCTTGGATCATTTTGAAATGTTTCTCACCTGCATAAATTACACACGGTAATGTGAGCAATGAACTGAGGATGTGAAAGAAGTGGTCATCATCTGTCTCAAAATCTTCTTCTTCTTCAGTCGGCATTGCAACCCTTGTGGGTTATGGCCTGCTCAACTATCATTGAGTATTCTCAGCAGGAAGGTTTTTACAGAGTGCCGTTGCCAGCGGCACGTCAACCCCCAACTTGGAGGACCAGTGATCAGAACGTGTCTGTCTCAAAATACTATGAGGAATTTGCAAACAAACACTGAGAAATACCATGAAATACTTCAGAGGAATCACTTTCCAGGCTGAGAGTTAAACTCAGAATCTCCTTAGTATGAAGCAGGAGTGCAAACCACTCAACTGCAGTGTCCATATGTTTATTTATTCTGTAGCTGTAACAATTCTCTGCTTATTTGAACTTACCTTCCTGTTAATATCACAGTAAGCAGCCACAGTGTTTGCTCTTATGCCAAATTTGTCCAAAGGTGCTAGGTAGGCATAACAACGAACTGGGTCACCATGATATGCAGGCTTCATATCGCCAGTGTGATCATTGTAATTTGACATCTCCCTGATCATATGTACAAGGATGTCTTCCTGGGCAAAATGGAACAAGTCTGCCAAACAAAATAAGTAATTTACAGCATCTCTCAAACACAAACTGAAGCTACTGTCCATAAGACATTAACATTTTCACTGACAAGCTGAAGAAAATGTCTCCAGCTTAGGACTCTGCAGTAGAAACAGGTACTGCACTTAACTGCATATGATGCAAGCTGGCTGCAGTGGAAACACACCTGACTTTTATGCAGGTGTCTGGTTCAAATCTTGACCAGGGCACTGGTTACCCTGACTCAGATTTTTTGGTAGTTTTCCTCTATTCCTCCAGGCAAATGCTAGACCATTACCTCAAATTAGACCATGAATGCTTTCATCCACATCTTTTCCAGTCCATTATTCACTCTCAACCAACTTTTCAACACTGTACAGCCCTACTTACCAAAAGAGTCATTAAATAAACTGCTGGACACAAGGCTGAAAACATTGACATACCACATGTCAAAGAGGATGCCAAAACAGTAACACATTATTTAAGTTACAAATTGTGGACAATGGACCATTACAGTAACAAGGAAAGGCAGAAACAGAGAAAGGCACAATAGACAGAGGAAGAAAAGAGGTATCATGGCAAACGTTATGCATAATAGAGGAGGTGTAGTCACTGAACTACTAAAATTACAACATAATTCTGTTACAAAAAATATATTCCTACACTTAATTACCTTTTCTGTCATCATCAAGGGATGTATTGGTATCATCATCTTTCCTTGCTGTATTAAGTCTCGATGACTGTTTCTTGATAACGTAAGGTATCATTTCACCTTTCAGTGTACTAAAAGACCTGGAAAAAAAGTTCAAGTTATTTATGAACAAAAACTGTGCATTTTCTATTACAATGAAACCTTCGAAACCAAAATAGACATCACCGACATGTTGAAAATGGAAACACTTTGAAGACAGGAGAAAAGCAGCACATTTCAGCTAGAACTTTAAGGTGACATGACTATAAATTTACTTTTCCATTTTTACATTTTTGTCACAAACACACATCTTGGAAACCTGCTCTGCTGTGCCCTCTCTTCTCGGACAACAGTTCTAGTCAGGCCATATATACGAGCAGTATAAATGTTGAATCTCACCAACAGGATAAAAAAAAAAGAGAAACAAGCCCCTGAAAGTTTTTAAATTAATCATGGAACTTCATTCCAGTGACACTCATTTGGTTAAAACCAAAACAAATGAAACTAAACTTCACTGACATGCTGTCACAAACTTTTACACTTAAGTCAAATTTAAAAACTCAAATGAAAAAGTCTTATTGGCATCACTAAAGCCCACAAAAGTGCAGACTCATTACAAAACATATGTTAAGCAGCATCTCATATTACTATTACCAAAATCTAGAAAATGTATTTGTTGAAAGTTTGGCTGTGATAGTATTTTTGCTACAGAATTAAAATACACAAAAGTGTAATACTTTCAAATGACTTACCAAACTTCAGGAAACCAATCAGTCATTTAAAGCATTACTGGCAAGGGGGATATGGGATAAGACAGCCAGCACTGTCATTGCTTGTGAGATATGAGGTTCTCATGGTAGCAAGTATTAAAATTATGTTCCTATGAGGTGTGTAACACAGTGTAGTTTGATTGAGAGGTACCAAACCACACCATGTCACAATACAAAAGACTGTAACAATGCATTTCCTCATAAAACAAGTAATGTAGGGAAGGGAAGGAGGAAGGGAGGGAGGAAGGGAGGGAGGAGGGGGGGGAGAGAGAGTAATGGAGTAATATTTAAAACAGGATGTTTTATTTCCGTAACTCAATTTCCGGCATTTATAGTGTCCAAGAATCCAAGTGCTGTGACTGATATAATCATTTGAGGAATAATGAGTGAAAGGAATGTACTTGTATACTCACTTTTCATATGCTAAGTAATCTATAACCCACTTCCTAATAACGTACAAATGAGCGTCAGTAAGTTGACTGAACATTGAGATGTGGGGATGCTTTCGTAGCAGACGTCTAGGCATGGAAACTGTATCATCAAAATCCGAAATTGATGCTAGAAAAACAAGACGTGATGTTTCTGCATCCAAACCAACAAGATCTCGCTCTGCAGAAATAATAAAATTGTATGTTATGTATCTGTAGGAAATAAGCAAGAATGAATACTGCACATACCAAATCTCATCAAAGCTGAAGAAAGAAGAACACTCTTCTTCAACTTCAATGATGATGTTGGCAGCAAGCTCCTTGAACTAAGTGGTAACATATTATCTGTCAACACAGCATCATATCCTAGAAGACTGTAATCTTTATCAACAGTGTTGTGACAACCTTAAATCCTACATTATGAAGACAATCCATTTGAAAAGGGACTGAACCCCTTCATGATAGTTGCTGTAGAAGCATGTTATACTGAAAGGTTCAGAGCTCAGTACCACATTGGCATGATTTGTGTTTCTGCCAGTCTGGCCAACTGCCATCCATCTTAAGATGTTTTTGTAGTTCTAAGCTCAGTTGCATACCTGAAATTTTATGAATGCTGTGATTTTTAAACTTGCAGGCTGGGTGCCATACCAGTGAACTAAATGCATTATGCATGTATCCTGACCTGTACTGGTAGCATGTCACATATTTTTTCATATTAAATTTATTACAAATTATTTAAAACTGTTAAAGTGAGCATACAGTTAGGATTATGTTTTTGTATTTAAAGTATGATGCCAAAAATGAAATAGAAAAGCTGTCATGTATGTGAGTGGCTTACAAAATTTCCTTCAATCTTTTTGTATGCTACGTAAAGTTTATACCTCAGTAGAGGGGTAAAGCAGCTAGGGCATGAGGCTCACCACTAACCTCCAACTTGTGCAAAGGTTAAGAATGAGCGGAGCTATACCTCCATTCCCCCTAAACCTTCATGGTATGCAAAGAGACAACTTCACCTTTATCTTTAGTAACAGGTGTCAAAGCACCAGCTTGGAATACAAATGCTTATTTGATACATCTACTAGCAAAGACTTTACAGTGTCTTACCATTTTTCCATCAAAGTTCTAGTTACAAATCACAAGCCTTCCATCCTTGTGATTGTATCTGGTGGTTCATTAGATTACCTGGCTTTTGTTTCGTCTTTGGTCCTGGTGTAACAGATGCAATATCTGATGGCTGTGGATGGAAGAACAGTGCAACAATTCCTGCTGAATGTTTTTGGAAAACATCCAAGACTGGATATAGACTCATATCTGTTACCATGTCACAACTCACAATGAGTACATCAGACTGGAAGATAGAATCATATCAAAACAGATCATAATATTCCAACTTGTTCATTAAGAGACATGTTTCAAGGTCTTGAAAACCCATTTCAGTGCCCAAAAGAGTGAAAATAAGGTGCTGCCAGGCTCATAAAGTGGCTCTCTGCTATTCTGCTGGGGCCATGAATTGGACTCATTATTGGTCTACAGTGGTTGTACATACATGACAGTGGTAGACCTTTCTAAATATGATAATGAACCTATGTTCCATAAATTGCTTGGGTAGCTCAGTGACAGTTAGCTTCTCTACCAGTACTCTGTGCCATGAATTAGTAATGATAATGTGTAGTTACAATTATGCATATTTTATTGTAAGTGGGAGACCATGTAAGATAAATTACCCTTAGAATGTGGGTTTAATTGGTCAGATAATGTTAAACTTGTGACATGGTCTCACACAAGTTGAAATGGAAATGTTATGTGCATGCGCAAGGTCTATTAGTGCGATACCTGGATGTGGTAAACGGATGTAAACATACCTTAATTCGATCACTTAAAAACCGTAATGTATCGGCAGTTCCCCAGTCTTCCGCGGCAGGAATACTAACAATATCCAAACGAATCTTTAATCCACATGGCTCTAGTGCTGTTTGCACTTCTGACTTAATGTGTTCTACCACAACCAATATAGTATCTGAAGCAGAATACAGAAAATGTAAACCATGTAATTCTCATGTTAATAACTGCTGAAATACTGTTAAGATGTTACCAGTAGTATAAAACAAAAACTGCAATATGAAGCAATTTACCTTTGATTCCTGTTCGTTCCAGTAGTTGCAACGGGTACCATACCATTGGTTTATTTCCAATAGGGAGAAGACATTTTGGTCTTCCGGCAGTTAATTCCGTCATTCTTGAACCCCTACCTCCTGCCATTACAATGGCCTGGAATTCACGAACCATTTTCTTATCTTGGAAACTGAACAGATACGCCGTACAATTCTTTATTTCTTACGTAACTTTTGGGCGCTGCATCAAATGTAGATAATATATGGAGTCAGCATACATCCAAATGGAACTGTCAAACAAAAAAAGAATGCACTTCCAATATTATGTTTGCAACGTTAATAATTCAGGGCACAACTGCAACTCGCTTATTAACACGCAATCATGTGTTTACATCAACATAACCTTTATTTCCCTGACGACAACCATTATTATGTAACACATGTGGAACTACTGGACAACTTTCAAACCAAAATTAATGCGAGAATCGTATAATTACTATCACCCGCAGATACCTATACTTGTTCCGTTAATACCTAACGCTCACAAGGAAGTCTGTATTCACTCGTGTAACAACAACGTGCTCTTCTGTACGTGCATAACCCCATTCGTGCCATTGTACCTAACGACCAACATTTAACGACTATATGGCCTTTTACTATTGGCATGCGTATAGTGTTATTGAGGTAGGGGATTACCATTAACTCTGATCCAAATAATGTTCAATAGTTTATGAACATGGCGAAATTGCCTTTACAAAAAAGATATTTTGACACACGCCCACCCGCAAGAATATTTCGTGTTGGCAACACTGTTTTACCTTCGTTATGGTTAGTTTCAAGATGTCCGTCACAGATGGCGGATGAGATGCATTTGGGAGTGCTGTTGAGAGTGTGTGTCCGTGAATAATTACGGGAAATAACGTAATAAGAGGGCATCCAGGGATTTGTGATTCTGACGGTGTTACGGTGTTGACAATGTATCGCTCGAACACATAAGCGAAATTTCAGATCCCGACGTGACAGGGTGTTGCGGAAGTGTGAGTATGTAGCTGAACTTTTCTTTTGGAAAGGGAACATGTCCGCTTATGGAATTTTACGTTTGTCATTCCGTGCATTATGATTTAGTCGTAACAGTGTAAACCAACAAATGCACACACTTCGTTAGAATTACAATAATATTTTAACACGTCAACTCCTACATGCTTCAGGCCTCACTGGCCCATCATCAGGAAGTGCATAGTTGCATAAAACAATCATTTAACATTCATATCATCTCCATTATGCAATAGAACTGTCGTCAGTTCGTCAATGTATGATTTATATTAGGTGAATATTTGGATTGGAGTAGCTTGTGTGTACACACTCAAACCAACAGGCTGCTCCAATTACTATGCACATATCCATCTCGTATAAATCGTACACTGACGAACTTACGAAGGTTCTACCGCATACTGAAGATGATATAAAGGTTAAATGAGTGTTTTATGCAACTATCCATTCCCTGATGATGGGCCAGTGAAGCCCGAAATATGTGTGAGTTGACGTATTAAAACATTATTGTAATTCTAAAGAAGTGTGCACATTCGTTGGTTTACATTGCAACAATTAAGCCATAATGGATTTTAAGTGTTGTGGGCAAAGGGAGCGTAAAATGATAACAAGACAGTTTGTGTTTGTTAGAAGTGGGATGAAACGTCAGTTTCTTGAGCCTGTTATGTTGTACCACGCCGTAAGATTATGATAAGTAACCTGGCATTGGTAGAATGATAATCAACATGCGAAAACTGAAGTCTTCAAGTATAATCCTGCCTCATTGCCACTTTGACCGCCAGCAATCCCGCGTAAATTATTCTCGGAGTGAACCCATGCCTCCGTGGTGAATATTCGGTGACTAAGGGCGTGAGCTAAACCTTGGCGCGTATTTCGAAAGTAAGAAAGTACAAATAACCAATTTGTTTCGAGAAAATACTGTCACGGAAATGCTGCTTTCTACTTTTTAACGATAGAGGTGCTCTAGTACACGTGGTTTGCAAGTTACTTATGCATTTAACAGACTGCGAACAGTAGGTGGCGCTGTTTGTGTCTGAATGAAAGTAGTAATGATAAAAGTATTACATAATTATGACCTATATAATGTCACTGATAACAGTAGTTCAGAGTGTGATAAATTGGATAACAATAAAAGAAACACGATGGAAACGTACGCATAACTTAATAACAATACTGACGGGTTTGTTATATTTTGTTTCATTATCTCGAAAGATACGAAGTTTATGTTATAATAAAGCAACGGCCGTAAGATCATTGTAGTCATCCGTGTTGGCTTTGGCACTAGCAACGTCCAGCCGTGAACGTGAAAGTCTAGGGGAATATTCGGCCAATGGTTGAGATCGAATGATGAAACTTTTGCAACAGGTGACAGTAGGTATCAATGACGAAGTCGTGCTTGATTGAATCATCGAATTCGTTTCTTTCAGATTTCCACAGTGAGTTCCAGTTTCTGGGATGGTCGCGATTGTTGTGTGGCTCTGCTAGCAGTCCACATACCGCACCGCTGGTTCGCGATATTATAATTCGTGCTAATTTGTTTTACTTGAAATCTTCGCTGTTCTTGGATGTTATGCAGCGTAGATTGGCGGTTAGTTACCGACGTTTCGGGCCAATCCTATCGGTCCTATCTTCAAGGTTCAAGCAATGTGCGGACGATTGATTATTGTTGGTATACATATTTAGTTTTGTATAGGTGTGAAACTTTGTCGCTCACACTGAGGAAGGAACGTAGGCTGAGGGTGTCTGAGAATAGGGTGCTGAGGAGAATGTTTGGGTCTAAGAGGGACGAGGTGACAGGGGACTGGAGAAAACTACATAATGAGGAGCTTAATGATCTGTACTGATCATTAAATATTATTCAGCTGATCAAATCGAAAAGAATGAGATGGGCTGATCATGTAGTTTGTATGGGGGAGAGGTGCATATAGGGTTTTGGTGGGCCAACCTGAGGGAAAGATACCACTTCGAAGACCCAAGCGGAGATGGAAGGTTAGTATTAAGATGGATCTTCAGGAAGTGGGATGTGAGGGAATGGACTGGATTGATCTGGCTCGGGATAGGGACAGCTGACGGGCTGTTGTAAGTGCGGTAATGAACCTTAAATGCAGGGAGTTTCTTGACTAGCTGAGAACCGGTTAGCTTCTCGAGAATGACTCTATTCCTTTCAGTACGTATGTAAGTAAATAAGTAAGTAAGTATTCATACTCATTTGGTGACTGCCGAGAAAGAACTGAAGTTCACATGCAGAAGGAATTGAGCATAAGATATTTACGCGTCTAAGACAACTCTAAACTATGTAGACTACATGTGCTCGTCGAGTGATATTTCGTTTGCCCAAGTACGAAGCTCCAATCCCATGTTTGCTCCACCAAGTACCAAGCTTAGCTCACGTTTTTACTCAACGAGCACTGAAGCTCCAATCACGTGTTAACATATCGGGCCTCCAAGCTCGAATGATTCAACGACACATAGGTTAACACTGCAAAAATGTGATTCTTAACACAGAAAGTTGCAGATGTTGAATTCGGTTCACTGATTTTCTCAACGGCGCTCAATTAATAAACTCTGTAATTGCGGGAAGACACTGTTTCGCACCTGCCTATTTCATTTGTGCCGTGTGGCACATTTTCCATGGCAACACTTCTAACACAAGCAGGTCTGTGTCGTAATCGGGTCATTTGTTTCTATTGCTAACGGTAACGTTCGTAGCAGAAGATATGACAACAAACTGAAAACCTGTACACGGCCACACTCAAAGATCTAACATTAAATAATTCTCCTAAAAAATGAGTCTGAAAGAGACAGTTGACAGAGTACCAGGTTCGTTTCGTGGGTGTGAAAGATGGGAGCACGATGGATCACTGACATCGTGGGTTATCTGGGTTAGTTTCCAGACATCCGTCGTACCAAAGTTTTCGTCCCAAAAGACTAATTGCCGTATGAGATTCTTCTCCAGCCAGCTGCAATATTTCCTCCTACGAATACGTGAAGGTCTGCAGCCAAGATGTCCGTCAAAGCAGTTACCGTAAACCCACTCCAAGTTAAAATTTATAGGTTACCGTTTTCACAACGCAGCTCTGCGTTTTGTAAACAGAATGGTTTAACTTTGCAAGGATATCGACTTTCGCTTCTGAGCCCTTAGTTAATGTTATGCTTGGTTGGTTGGGTAGTTGGCCGGTTGCTTGCTTGCTTGGGATTCAGCTACCCTGCATGAACTTTCACGTTAATTTCATTAGTTTTAAGACGAATACCAGGGTACGGTTATAAAGGGTAAGGCCGTTTCCACAAATTTCGGTCGCATTCAACTAACGTGATCGTATTTCAATCCCCAGGACCTGCAGCCAATAAGTTAAATGCCTTTCTGGGTTCGGTCCCCAGAAAAACGCCCTACCTAAGTTTTTCTTCATCAAAGACTGATTGCCAGGATGGGCATCCTCGCACCCCCCTCCCATCTCCAGTAGCAACAGTAGAGACTTAAGGTTCTCACAGCGGTGTTGAAGACGACTTGAATCTCCATTAATATCAACACAGCATGAAAACGTTAAGGCCTTCAGCCCAGACGACCAAGCCCGTCAGCTTATCTTGGCCTACCCCCCTGTTCTAAGGCACTGTATATTCCATCTATGTGTGCCTTTCCTATGTTGGAATCGATACGGCTAATTACTAGTCTTCATCCTTAGCCTTTTGGTTTGTTTGTTTGTTTGTTTGTTCTTTCGTTCGTTGATTCGTTGCAGAGAGATTTGTTAAGTCAGGCAAGAGGAGATCCAGGGGTAAACACACACACACACACACACACAATGGTCTCACACGCTTAATTTCCTTCCTCAAACCTGACATGTATAGATTTGTTTATCTGCGTTGCTGAATACGTGGTGTAGGCCTGCTGCAGAACCCTCTGCTTTTCTTTTTATTTTCAGTCGACAAGACTATTTCTATTCCTTGCTCTTAATGTATTCGTTCTGTTGAAGTGAATACAAGAATTTAAAACTATTAAAAAACTATTAAAAACATTAGTCTTGAAGCTTTCGCGGCGACAAAATTCAATGAAATTTTCTCTGGCAGACAGCCGCGTCAAGATGTGGTTTTCCGACGTTTCAGGTACCAACTCCGTCCCCATCTACAGGTGTGCTGGTGGTTTGGTAGCACCAAAACTGATCGGTTTTGGTGCTACCAAACCACCAGCACACCCTGAAGGGGGAACGGAGTTCGCTCCCGAAACGTCGGAAAAACTTCACATCTTGACACGAATGTCAACCCAGAAAAATTGATTGATTAGGGACATTATTGCACTAATAAATTCTACGTGAAATTTTTACATAGAGCAAGTTTAAATTCTACACACGCTAGCTATTTATGTTTTGTACATCTTTATGAAGTACGCGCAGCAACATCGCCACAATCCTATTCATTTGCTGTTGGCACAAAAAATGATTGTCTGCCAAGATACAGAAGAAAATAAAATAGGCCTAAGTAGGGGTATTTCATTCGAGGTGTCATCAGCAGTACTGAGCACTGTAGAGAACCGAAGCGTTCCTTATATCTGAAACAGTAATGTGGAAATAGCAACACGACTAACCACTTAAGGTCTGTACCAATTTGAGATTACAAAGCATTACGGAACGTGTGTTACACTACTTTCGAGTACGAAGAAGAAATAGGGGCACTGGGATATTGTGGAACTCCTGTTTGAGATCACCACGCTCTCTGTGGTGTTTGTCCTAATACGGACTGTTGGACAAGCTGATCTGTTGGCGTGATTGTTATTATTGGAGACCCCCAAAAGGTGCACACTGTAATTTCTTCTACTACACAGGGTCTACATATTTTCCAAATCTCGAGAAGCCACTTCCACATTCCAGACACCAGAAGGGTGACATGAAGCAAGTTCTATTAGTGAGTGACCTGTTAACCTCACTGTTAACTGGCGCTTTTTGCTCGCTGCATGGGAACTGATGCATATTTCTGTTGGTAAGGAAGAGAACTGCAATAATTATGCTGAAAATACCAGATGCAACCTTACACAATTTAGTCGTCCAGACTACTAGACGGCCGGGTTTTATATTTCTATGCTATAGTATGTAGTAACAAGACAGGCAATGAACGTATAACGTAATATTGAGGCGCGTTCGCGTGCCCATTGTTGCAATGAAAAGCCAGTATTACACAATCCGCGTGTGTGTTTGTAGTCTTGGGTATCCCGCGTTCAATGCACGTGCGCTGTATTGTCATTTGTGGTCTGTCCAGCTGTACAATATTTCTCTTCCTTAGACAAACAGCACGATTTTCGGAAAAAATGTCGTGAGTGGCCTGAGATACCCCAGGAAATGTCATGGCTTATTTCGTCAGAATATTTAGTATGCTTTCATCCAGCATTCACACATTACCTGGCATTGTGCTGGAGGATGTGAAGAACTATGTAGTCAGACCTGCTTGTTATAATTTTATGATTTTTCTCTCCATTTGTCAAATAATGGTGGAATGCATTAAAGATTGAGGCAGCACGTTTAGCAGACACATTGGTACCTGTCAGCACGGCGTCATATCTCTGAATGCAGGAATCCATACCAGCACCGCCATGAGAACCTCAAATCTCGCAAGTAAGACTAACTTCGAAGAAAATTACAAGAATTTTGATTAGCATATTTTCAGTCAGCCTTTGATTCCTCAAGAGTTTAATTAATGAATTCCTGCAGCAGTAAGTCCAGGGCATTTGGAATTCTTGCTGCAGCTAGTCATGGGAGCATAGCAGTTTAGTGCACCATAATTTGAATTATAAAGCCTACTCCCTTTTCCTACTGAAAATAGCATCTACTTTCCCCCGTCCATAGTACCTGATTGAGGTAATTAGAATGTACTTTGATGTAATAATTAAAAGTTTGTTGTATTTTGTCTGCATCGAATAACTTCAAACGTACCTTCAGCACTAACTAATATGCACTGTGCAGCTTATCTACATACTTTTGTATGACTGAAAGTTCAGATTTTTACTGTGCATGTTATAAAAGACTTAAATTTTTGTCCAACGCTGAGGCAGTCTACAAATAAAAACTAACTTTGTGAACGGAATCATATACAAGTTGGGAATAAGGCATTAGATGTACGTAGTAATCTCACTTAATTTTCGAGGTTAAAGAGTTGGAGATTAATAAAAGGTGAAATTGTCCCTGTGCACATCATGAATGCGTATGAGGTGCTGAGGTATGAGTCCACACTTAAAGGTGAATGGTTAACTTCGCACCCTGCATGACTTACCTCCGGGGAAAAATCGCCCATTTTGCACTGAGTAGGAAGCTATGTGGATCCCGCGGCCGGTCTAGCTGCTTTGGTGAGGCGAAAGGTCTCTTATTGCTGCCAGGAATCGAATCATTTTCCCTCGATTAATTATGAAGAAAATGATGCCCGTGTTAAACCATGTGCAGAAATCAGATGGCTCAGGCCATTCTTTTTTAGAGTTTAGTCATATAGTATCAAGTGTACCTACAAGCAAGAAAATCTTGACTCTAGGCGCGTTACGTCGTCGGTTATTAGGTGTCTATTTCAAAGAATAGTTCAAGTCGAAACTGAAATCATCATGTATTGCGGGATTCAGGTATTGTGAGATATGACGCTCTGTCGGTTGGTCAGTAATTACTCTTTGCTGCTTGTTGTCCGTGTACCTTGAAGGTGGAGGCACATAACTGCTCATTTACGTCGAAAACTATTTACCAAGTCCGGCGATCGGATCCCGGTGGGGGCGAGATTTTCCGCACCTCTCCAGACCGGCCCTGAGGCCCACCCAGCCTCCTGTACAATGGGTACCGGGTCTTTCCCGGGCGTAAGGTGCGACCGGGGCGTGACGCTGATCCCTCACCCCCTTCTAGTGCCGAGGTCAAAAATAGAGTAGAGCTATACCTCTACTCTCCCTAAGGGCCTTCGTGGCCTATGAAAGGGTGAAACCT
>JGI20166J26741_11057781_pt1 | contig 14480 bp, 12 predicted proteins | sample TergutCu122P5_FD_26741 | JGI IMG/M metagenome (IMG submission 26741)
GTTCATGGACACCGACCCGGAAACCATAATTGGTGCCAAGACCTGGCAAGACAAGATACTGAAACAACTGGCCGCAACAACCGTGTTCGTCTCCATCATGACTGCCAACTACCTCGAGACCAGTGACAGTCACGTCTGCTCGTGGGAGTTCACCGAGTATGTCAAGCTCTACGACGCAGATCCTGCCAGGCACTCGATGATAGGGATCCAGCTTTGTGATCCAGATATTTCAAAGCCGATCCTGGCATCTGGTGTGTGGTCTTCCTTGGGTCGGCAAGAAATTGTCGACTATGCGACATGCCGGGACGCTTGGCGAGAAGGCCCCGGGCATGCCTCGTGGGGCAAACTCGTCGGTAAAGTCGCCGATGCCATCATCGCTTTCACGAAGAACGCGCCGCCACGGACGATCTCGCCCCACCCGGCCCAAATTGCTCCATCCCTGCAAGCCTCGGTGTTTCCGGACACCCCGTTTCTGTTTGTTCCTACCATAAGCTCAACACCGAATGCAGTTATGGCTGCCCAAGAAGTATCGTCCAAACAGAGTCGTTTGACTTCTCGTACATGGGCGTCTATTGGGACGATCGTTCTTGTGATTGCGGCGTTGATTGCTCTGCTGGTGTGGCGTCCATGGGCGGCGACTGTCCAATTGCAGCCGCCGGCGCCAGTTCCGTCAACTGGTGATGTCAAGGCCCATACCAATTTCACACCAATTGTTGGTGGTGGCACCGGTAATGACAATTTCTATAGTGTCGCCGAAAGTCTTGACGGCAGTATCATCGCCGCCGGCGACACATCGTCCGCCGACGGATCTTTCGCGCCCAGCAAGGGTGGCAGGGATGCCCTGCTTGTAAAGTACGGCGCAGACGGCGTACGGCAGTGGATGCAAACCGGTGGTGGTAGTAAAGACGATTGGTTCAACAGTGTTGCGGTGGCCGGTGACGGAAGCGTCATAGCCGCCGGCGGAACGGCATCTTCCGATGGCAGTTTTCCGCCAACTAAGGGTTATGAAAATGCCTTACTGGTTAAGTACGATGCTGACGGTACGTTGCAGTGGGCAAGGACTGGTGGCGGCAGCCTCGGTGATTGGTTCAACGCGGTCGCTGTGGCGGAAGATGGAAGCGTCGTCGCGGCCGGTGTGCGAGGCTCCCTCGACGGCGATTTCCCGCGGAGCCGGGGTGACGGTGATACCTTGCTTGTTAAGTACAGCCCGGACGGTACACTGCTCTGGGCGAAAACTGCTGGCGGTTACCTCTTGGACTGGTTCTCCGGTGTTACGGTGGCCAGAGATGGCAGTGTCATCGCCGTCGGTTACACCATGTCCAGCGATGGTGACCTCCCACCCACCCGCGGCAACTTCGATGCCGTGATGGTTAAGTTCAGCTCGGACGGAGTACTGCAGTGGGCGAAGACACTTGGCGGCTCCCGGGCTGACGGGTTCAACAGCGTCGCCATTTCTGGCGATGGCAACATTGTCGCCGTCGGGGTAACCGCCTCCACAGATGGTAGCTTCCCACCAAGCCGGGGTGGCGCCAATGCCTTAGTGGCAAAGTACAGCGCGGACGGCGCGCTGCTGTGGGTAAAAACTGCCGGTGGCAGTCGTGGCAATTCGTTCAACGCCATCAAAGCGGCGGGGGACGGTGGTGCGATCATCGCCGGGTTTACAGCATCAACAGACGGCGACTTACCACCAAGCCGGGGTGGCAACGATGCCCTGATCGCCAAGTACAGCGCAGACGGCGCGCTGCTGTGGGCAAAATCCGTTGGCGGCACCCAGGACGACGCGTTTTCAGGCGTCTTCGTTACGGCAGATGGCAGTATCGTCGCCGCTGGTGCAACTACCTCTACCGACGGTGATTTTCCACCCAGTCGTGGTGGTCAGGACACCTTGCTAGCCAACTTCAGCACGGACGGAATTCTTCGATAGGCGGGATCTGCGTCGTCCTGCCACAGTTCAGGCTTCCGGCACGTCTGTTTGTTGCTCAATCCAGTCAGCGAGTTTGGTGACTCCATCGGCTAGCTTCCACTTGGGTTGCCAATCGAGTGTCTGTTCAGCTACGGACGAGTCGGCCCAGGCGTGCCTGACGTCGCCCAGCCGGTACTGCTGCGTGATCACGGGTTCCGGAGCCTTGTAATGGGCGGCGATCAGCTGTGCGGCACGTAGGATGGTCTGGCTCTCGCCCGACCCGACGTCCAGGACGCGTCCGTTAACCTCCGGATGGTCGATCAGGGCCAGCAGGGCCGACACCACGTCGTCGATGAAGACGAAGTCGCGCCTGATGGCGCCGTCCTCGTAGACGGGAATCGTGCCACCGCGCCGGGCGATACGGCAAAACAAGCTCATGATGCCCGTGTAGGGGTTCGACAGCGATTGGCCCGGCCCGTAGACGTTCTGCAGCCGGACGATGGCGACAGGCACGCCGAATGACAGACCCCAGGTGGTGAGCAGCATCTCCTGAGTCAGCTTTGTCACCCCATAGACACTGACCGGGTGCGGTACCGTCGTATCGGCCTGCATAGGCATCGCGTCGGCCCCGGGGAAGTCCCACTGGCGCGCGCCCAGCTGCTGGACCGAACGTTGGCCCGGGTAATAAACGGCATCGGTATGACGGTTTCGCCACGCGCCTTCGCCGTAGACGGCCCGGCTGGACGTCAAGATAATCCGACGAGGCATCAATTCGGTGCGTGTGAACGCGTCCATCAATTGCGATGTGCCGACAACGTTCGTCGACGTGTGCATCGTCGCGTGTGCCAGCGATTGGCCGGTGCCGGTCTCGGCGGCCAGATGGACGACGGTGCCGGGGCGAACACGTGTCATCAGCTCGTCAAGGGTGGCCGCGTCACGGACGTCGCCCACAACCAACTCGACTCTTTGATCCAACGCATCCGGACGCCGGCCGGACGCGTGGACCTGCGGCAACAGGGCATCCAGGGCGACAACGCGCGTGAAACGCTGCAACAGGCCTGGTGCGATCGCGGTGCCGATAAAGCCAGCCCCGCCCGTCACAAGGCAGACGTCGTGGTTTGTCTCCATGATTGCCTCCCGACTCATCGGATGCCGAATGCGTGTTTGAAGACCGCTTGGATTCCCCTCCATTGGCCGCGCCGGACGGCGGAGGGCAGGCACGACAATGCATCGAGGCGCGACAGCAGATGAAGCCTGGCGGCCCAGGCCGCCCGGTTCCAGCCCTTTTCATGCAACAGACCGGCTGCCAGTGAGAGGTATCTCCGCTCGTCGGGGAAACGTCGCCCGGTGATGGCTGCAGTCGCGGCTGCACTGTGGCTGTGGCGCCGCCAATTGAAAGCAACTTCAGGGACGTAGACCAGCGAGCAGCCGTCGATGATCATGTCGATCAACAGAGCCAGATCCTGAATGATGGGCAATCCGTCACGGAATTGGAAACGTTTGACGTCGTTGGCGCGAAATGCAAGCGAAGGCCAGCTCAACCAATCACCCCGGGCCAGGCTGAATGCGGCCTTCTCACCCCGCAGCACCTTGATTGACCGTCCGCGCGGCGCCAGTATGAATCTCTTCACGAAATCGCGCAGTGGCATGGCAGGCTTTCCGGCCGAGTCGATGATGCGGAAACCCGGTTGCACTATCGAGGCGTCCGGGTGGTGAGAGAAGGTGCTGAGGACCAACTCGACGTAGTTCGGCAGCATGACGTCGTCACAACCGAACAGCATGACATACGGAGCCGTGCTCAATTCGAGGCAGCGCTGGTAATTACCTGTGGTGCCAAGGTTGGCCGGGTTGCGCGTGTATGAGATTCGGTCGTCATCGAATGATGCGACCAGTTGCTCGACAGGCCGCGGGTAGCAATCATCGACCACAGTCATACGCCAGTTCGCGTTGGTTTGGCGCCTGACAGACTCGATAGCCAACCGCAAGAGATCGGGGTCGCCCCAGAAGGGTATCATAATGTCGATACACGGAGTCGGCTGGTGGGGCTCCGGTCTGCGCATGCTCCACAGTATAGTGCCAGACCACAAGCAATGCCGACACTGGTGGGGAAGCCGCGTCCCAGGTGATTGATCGGGCGTGATGCCTAAGCCTTGCCGGAGACCTGTAGTTCTTTCTGAATTTCCGGTAGTTTCAGCAACAGGGCTTTGGTCTCCTCGACACCCAGCCTATGCGTATTGGCAGAGGTGTACGGTTCGACGGGCTGGATAGGCGTGCCCTGATCGAAGAATTGTTCGTACTGAAGGCTTCGTGCGTCAAGCGGCACGCGGAAATAGTCGCCCTCGTCGGTGGCCTTGACCATGTCCTCCGCGGCCAGCAGTGTTTCGTGTTGCTTCTCGCCGTGGCGGTAACCTATCGTGTGAATTTCAGGCTCATCGACGCCGAATAGCGAGGCGACTGCGTAAGCTAGAGTTTCGATGGTCGCAGCCGGTGCTTTCCTGACAAACAAATTTCCGGTTTCTTGGCACCCGAAGGCGTGCTCCACCAGATCGACCGAGTCGCGCAAGGACATCAGGAAACGGGTCATGTTGCCGTCTGTGATGGTCAGCGGCTGCCCTGACTTGAGCTGGCGGACGAAGATGGGTAACACGGAGCCCCTTGAGTACATAACATTGCCATAACGCGTCAGAGCGACGGTGAGCGAGCTGCCTGGGTTGTTGCGTGCGTAGGCTTGAACGGTCTTCTCCAGCAGCGCTTTGCTCATGCCCATCGCGTTGATCGGATATACCGCCTTGTCGGTGCTGAGGCCGACGAAAACCTTGACGCCCGAATCGGCGGCCACCGAAAGTACATTGTCACTACCAATCACGTTGGTATACACCGCTTGGAGCGGAAAGAACTCGCATGATGGCACCTGCTTCAGTGCCGCAGCATGGAAGACGTAGTCGACGTCCCTCAACGCTGGTCTGAGCGATTCACGGTCGCGAGTGTCGCCGATGAAGAAGCGCACCCGTTCGTCGTTGAGACGCCTTCGCATCTCGTCCTGCTTGGCCTCGTCGCGGCTGAGCACATTGATACGGGCAACACCCTGCTCCAGGGCGTGAACGGCCATGGTCGACCCGAATGACCCTGTTCCGCCGGTGATAGCTAGCACTGACCCCTTCAAAGTCGGGCTCATACGACATCCTTTCACAACCTCGACTGGGCCGACCACCGGCCCAGTAAGCGTCTAGTATACGTCTTCGGACAATGGCCGACGACAACAGGTGACTTGGCTCAACGGGTGTGTTGGCTTTGATACCACTGCTTCCACACTTCGTCGAGAAAGGCCACGATTTTCTCACCCTGGTATTCACTGGTCGCATGTAGTTTCACAAACTCTCTGCCTAGTTGCGCCTTCCGAAGACATTCGTCATACGTTTCGTCGATGCGTTCTATGGATTTCAGAATGGTTGCTGGATCATCTCCATCAACTAGGTTCAGATACGGTCTGTAGTCCTTTGCTATTGAACCCACATCCGAAGCTAGCACAGGTGTTCCGCTGAGCAGGTAGTCGGTCAGCTTCGCACTGGCCGCATATTTGGCATAGTAGCTGAATATTCGATTGCTGCTCGGGCGAAGCGATATCAATAGATCAGCCTTACAGAGTCTGGTTATTACTTCTTCCTGGCTGATCACGCCCAGATAGTCGACATTGCTGGCCTGATCGCCAAGATCGCGCGCGGCGTCCGCTAACTTACCTTTTCCGCATATCACCCAATGGTAGGCCTCGCCACTTCGGCGGATCGTCTCCATCAGTATGCCCGCCCCAGCTCTGTCATCGAGGGTACCTGCATACATTATTGTCATCGGTTTGTGCGCCGACCTTGTCGTCTCCACTTGATTACTCAACTGCAGAATGTGCTCGTCAAGAGAATAGACGATCTCCAGGTAAGGACGCTTGGTGTAATCAAGCGCTGACTTTGCCACGTATGTAAACGTCGCATCTGCCGAACGGATGAGCCGAGGCGTAAGACTGGCGACCACTCCCCATATTCCCGTGTACTCGGGGGACTCAACAGTGCCCATGATGAAGGGCACATAGCAGAGACGGAAGAAGAGTTTGGCCAGCAGCACCGGAAGCGCCGTGAAGACATGGGCGTTGCCAGTAATGACCAAGAAGTGCTTGTCCCGGTGGGCTATCAATACACGCAGAAGCTGGAGTGTGTAAGTGACAATGATTGACATGTAATACAGCGGCTTACCAAGGTTCAGATTTCCGACACCAATCGCCTTCACACCACAATCCAAAGTCACGGCTTGCCGGCGTGTGATTCCGTTGAGAACAGACGGATTGGCGAAATTGGCGGCGACCGTTATCACATACAAGTCGCGCTGGTACCGATGATATAAGCTGCTGATGAGCGAATTCTGGGTGACATTCTCTGGTATCTCGAAGTTTCGATTCACTGTGGCTGCAAGAAACTTTGCCGGTACAGGAGTGCCCAAGTAAATCACCGCCATGGGCGTGGCTCTGTCGTTCGTCTTCTGCATGAGTTGTATTATACCGTCACTGTCGACTGGTTCTTTGTCGCTGTCATACTGGTATCGTCAGAAAGATTGTTTCCCATAAACTCGAACCACGGACTGCCCTAGGTCGCGTATGGTACACTAACGACATGATTCACTTCGTGAGTAACCACTTCTGGCCCGACGGATCGGCGTCCGGCGTGCTGGTTGAGGAGCTGGCGGATACGCTGCGCGAGATGGGGTACGATACCGTCCTGGTTGCCGGGTCTGGGTCGTTCTTCGAGACTGAGAGGCCTGCACCCGACTCACCGATTGTGCATCTCGCGACGGGGGAGGGTGAGCGCGGAAAGTCGCAAGTCGATATCATACGTGACTCGATGCGCTTCTCGAAGAGTGTGAAGGCATACCTCGCCCAGCGTGTCAATGACGGTGACGCAGTTTTCCTGACGTCGGCGCCGTTCGCCAACGTGTTCATGATACGGACACTGAAGCGGCTTAAGAAACGAGTCACCACCGTTTTCCATTTGCAGGACTATCTGCCGAGCAATGTCTCGTCGCTTGGGATATTGCAACGGCTGGGCGCCCCGGTACTGAAGCGAGTGATCGATCACTACCTGAAGCAGTGGGACATGGTGATGCTGTGCTCCGGCAATATCGAATACCGAGGTGCCAACGGCGTCGTCGCACGCCTGTGGCCCACTGTCGAAAAGCCTGCTAACCGCGAGGTGGACAAGACTGCCAAGGCCGCGTTGTACGCCGGCAACCTTGGCATCGTCCACAATGTAGGTGCGCTGATAAAAGAGATCGAAGCGCTTCACAACGACGGCTGGACGATCGACACCTACGGAGGTGGCCCGCTGTTTGCGAGCTTGCCGGAATATGTGAAACAGCACCCGTTCGTCTCGGGGGACGAATACATCGACGTGCTCTATTCGCATCCGTTGCATCTTGTCTGCTCCATATTTGGCAACGGGTCGTACCCATCGAAGGTGATGAACAGTTTGTATATCGGTGCCGATGTCTGTCCGTGTGGCTTTGTCGAACCGATGCTTAAGGAGTTGGAGGTCTTGCGTACCATCCCGGATCTTGCGCAGAATCGTCCAGCTTCTGCCCGAATGATCGATGAGCTGTTGAAAAGAAATGAAAAGCGTACCTAGCATGTTTCGCATTCTGGAGGTGTCATAGTGAAGATGTTGGTTCTTGGCGCCCACGGGCAGGCCGGCCATATGATCTCGCTCTACATGTCGGAGCAAGGCCACGACGTGACAGGCTTTGACCGGACGCCGGTGACGCATTGCCGATCGATTGTCGGCGATGCAAGAGATACAGACGCGTTAAAGGCTCTGATCGAGAAGGGCGAGTTCGATGCCGTCATTAATTGCATCGGCATCCTGAACCAATTCGCCGAGAACGACAAGACGCTGGCGGCCTTCCTGAATGCGTACTTGCCTCACTTCCTAGCGAGTATCACTAGGGATCTGGAGACGCGGATCATACACATGAGCACCGACTGCGTTTTCTCTGGTGAGAGGGGTAGCTACACCGAGACAAGTCTGCGTGACGGCCCGACTTTCTACGATCGGTCGAAGGCCTTGGGCGAACTCGAAGACGAGAAGAACATCACGCTGCGCAATTCCGTCGTCGGGCCGGACATTAATCCGCAGGGCATCGGGCTTCTCAACTGGTTCATGCAGCAGCAAGGCCAGGTCAAGGGGTTCCGCAAGGCGATGTGGACAGGCCTTACAACGTTGGAGCTGGCAAAGGCGATGGAGCAAGCCGCATTGCAGAAAGCTCACGGGCTGTACAACATGGTCTATAAGCAGCCGATCAGCAAGTACGACTTGCTGTGCTTGTTCAATAAGCACTTGCGTAAACATCCGATTGAAATAGTCCCCGCGGATGGCACCGCCAGTGACAAATCTCTGATCCGGACGCGGTTCGACTTCGTCTACGAGGTACCTGACTACGAGACAATGATATCTGAATTGGGTGTGTGGATCCGAGCACATAAAGAGCTGTATCCTCACTACGACGTGTAGGCGCATGCAAGCAATCAGATCAGATACCGTACGCGGGAATGCCGCCAGGACAGTACTCGCGGTAATCTCGTGTTTGGTGGTGCTCATAGGTTGCACAGACACATCGACGTCCACGAAGCCGGCATCATCCGCGCCGCCTGGCTCAACAGGCAGCGGAACTGCCAGTGTCTCCGACGTCCTCGGATTCTTCGCAACGTTGGACTTCGTGCCGCCAAGCGGGTTCGACAAGAAACATTTCGGGGTCTCGTACGGAACCACAAAGGAACGAGAGTATTATTCGACCACAACCGGAACAAATCGGAAGTGCATGGTGTACACGCCTCCGAACTATGACCCCAATGCGACCTATCCGGTGCTGTACCTTCTGCACGGCATCGGGGGGACGCATACGGAATGGCTGGACGGTGCGCCGAACCAGATCATCAGCAACCTGATACACGCCGGGCAGTTGAAGCCGTTGATCGTTGTCATGCCGAACGTTCGCGCTCGAGCCGACGACGGCCCACCAGCGGACGCGCTCGACCCTGCGAACATCGCCGCCTTCGACAACTTCGTGAACGATCTGCGCGACGATCTCATGCCTTTCATCGAGCAGAACTACTCAGTCGTCAGGCAGCGTGAGGGACGTGCCATCGCGGGGCTGTCGATGGGTGGTAAGGAGGCGCTGTACATCGGCGTCACGATGCCGGAAACGTTCGAATACATCGGCGCCTTCTCGCCTGCCTGGGGGTTGGTCCCCGAGCGGCTATCGCCTGATGAGATGACGCTGCCGGAAAAGTTCAAAGACCAGACGCTGATCTTCATCAATTGCGGCAAGCAGGACGACCTGCTGACCTACGCGGAAAGGTACAACCAGGCCTTCGTTCAGAACGGAATCCAGACTGCCTACTACACCATCGACGGCGGCCATGACTTCTCGGTATGGAAGAACGGGTTGTACTTATTCCTGCGCTGCATCTTCTGGTAGAACCACGGTCAGCATGCTCGGCGCCGGGGGCGCCTGGTTCCTTGGCCGATGGCAGGTAGTATTGATCGCGGGAGTAGCCCAGGAATTCGCAGGGGGCACGTGGACGGAGGAGACATGAAGCGATGGCAAGTTGGTGCCGCCGCAGCGCTTCTCGTCGGGCTTGCCGTTCTGGTGGTGGCGGTCAAGCTTGGGGATGGGGCAAGTGACAATCCATCGACGGCGGCGGCCCCAATCGGTCCGATGACTAATGTCAGGGTGGCATGCGCCGGTGACAGTCTCACATTTGGCGAGGGTGTCGCCACCCACGACAACTATCCATCGAGGTTGCAAACCTTGCTTGGCATAGGCTATATTGTGGGCAATTTCGGTCGCCCCGGGGCTGCAGTTGGTGCCATCTCGAATCTGCCATACACATCAACCGAAGAATATAAGCGGGCCTTGGACTTCCGACCCGACGTGGTGCTAGTCATGTTGGGCACAAATGATGCGCTTCCTCCTAATGACTCACCGGAACTGGAGGCGCAGTTCATCAAAGACTACGAGTCCATCCTACGGAGCTTTGTGAACCTTCCCACGCGCCCGAAAGTCTATGCCGTCACACCGCCGGGAGTGTATGGTGACTCGCTCAGGGCCAAGGAGGCCATTCTCGCCAATATAATCAGACCGGGAATTCGTCAGGCCGCCGCCGACCTGAATGTACAGTTGGTCGATATCGCGAATCTCCTGGGCGACAACCCGAACAATTTCCAGAATGATGGCGTCCATCTGTCGCCTGCCGGGTTCGAGGTCATGAGCCAAGCATTATTCAAGGTGGTGTCCACGGTCGGCTGACTAGTACATGTCAACCATTTCTAGGGCAATTGGATCGCACCGTCCGCCGGTAGATCCACCTCTCGAACGGCTAGCGTAGAACTTCACCCGTCAATTGGCTTGCTGAAACTCTGAGCGTAAGTAATCCGGAAGAGGCGAAGTATCAGCAGCAAGAGAACTCCGGCGTTCACCACAGACATCATCGCTGGTGTGACTGACAGTGTAACCGGATCGGGCTGGAACAGCACTTCGGCATATCCTATGAATGAGGTGATTTGTAGAACGACGGCCGTCGCAGCCAGGACCCGGTTGCGAGTGATGAACGCGAATATAGCGGCGAAGACCTCCGCTGCAAAGAAGTAGCGCTCGTGCATGTACGGCAGGAAGTATGGGATCATCACCATAAGAACAACGGGCAGGAGATAGACCTCCTCGAGGCTGCCCCTCTTGACCCGCATCAGCGTCGCCAGTAAGAGAAGCAGCACAAGTACGAATGTAAATAGCACTGCCGTGGTGGTAATCCAAATGATGGGTCCAGTTTCGCGGCCTACCAGTTGCCAGACGTTGGCTATGCCACCACGGTAGATCGCCTTCATGTTTCCGGAAGTACTGGAGAAGAAAACGAAGTAGCTGGAGAGCATGTCTCCGAGCCTGCGTCCGGCAATCAGCCCCGGTGATTGGCAAATGAAGAACGACAAGACCGCGGCGAGAGGTGACAATCTATTGACGATCAACAATTTGTGGCGTTCGGCGCCATCCCAATTGGTTCTGTAGTAATGCAACACGAGGAAAGGCAGTAGGAAGACCGCCTGGATCTTGAATGACATGGCTATGCCGAACAATGCCCAGGCGGCCACCTGTCGGTTCTTAGTGGCGGCCAACCAACTGGCCAGGCAGAAGACTGTGTAGATGACGTCGCATTGCCCCCAGATGGCACCATTGAGAATCACGGTGGGTATGAACAATGCGCATGCGGCCAGCAGCAGTGATGTTTGTACGGAACTGCCCCTGTCCTTCAGGATGAAGTACGTGAGGGCGGCCAATGCGGCGTCGAACACGTAGGCGATCAGCTTGACGGATGTGATCGGGCCAAGGCCAAATTTTGTTGTCACCCAGAGCAGGGTGAGGTATGTCACACCGTAGTCGGAGTCAATCGTGGCAAGACCGCCGAAACCATGTTCGTATAGGTACACGAACCAGACGGAAAGGAGCGCGCCATCGCCGGTAAGAAAGTGTATGTTCAGTATCCGGATGGTCACTGCGATGACAAACAGAACGCAAGCAATGACGAGAACGGTGCTACGATACGGCATCGGCGGAAATTGTGCAGCGCTTTCATCCGTGTGTACTTGTTGCAGTGAGGCATGTCTGGTCAAGAACCTCATAGTATTCCGTCCTGAATAGTTGTCGTTGTAGTACGAGGGAAGGATATGGCGACCAAATTGTGTCATTTCGCATGATTGCCTTCAAGCACTTCATCCTGTCGTGGCTCTCGTCGGATGAGTTTCTCTGTCCAGAAGTGTTGCCCGACCCCGGAGATCCTGAATACTCGAAGCAACAGGTATGCCACGATTGCCATGATCACATATACATAGCCATCAGCACCGATCAGCCACGTCCACATGTGGTAGGCCTGCCACATGCAGAAACTGAGAATCACGAACACAATCAATGAAGCGCGATCGGGACGAAGTAGGAATATCAATGTGGCAAACACGGTTGCCAATGCAAAGTAACCCTCGCGCTGTGCAGGCATGAACAACCAAAACACCAGTGGTGATACGATCAGCAAGACAGCCGCACTCTCATTCTGCTTGGCGCGGTTCTTTATGTTGAGCAATAGCATGAATAGCGCCGTGAAAACCAAGATAATGGCGGCGTAGCCGAAAAGGGACATGTTGGATCCCTGCTCCGACGTTATAAATGGATACCACCTCGAGCCATTGGTCGCATTCATTATGCGCAAGAATCCCTCTTCCCTGAAATCACCAATGCGGGAAAACACGACTCCAAAGACGGCATCATAGAAGCTCATGCCGATGAGCATGTTGGGTATCGAGCAGAGCATGAATCCGACTGCTGCAAATAGAGGTGCCGTGCGACGGAGCCAGGGCGCGGTGCGAAAGTCCCGCAGCCAAAAGAAGAGGTAGAACGGGATGATGTATATTGCCATCGACTTGGAGGCGAAAGCTATACCGACTATCAGCCAGGCAAGCCAGTGCTGCCGCTTGATAAAAGCAAGAAGAGACAGCACGCATAGGGAAAGATATAAGCTGTCAGGCATGTTCGTTTTGAACGTATCAAGAACGAAGGCCGGAATGAACAGCATAAGACCCGCCCCGATAGCAGGCTTCCAGGAATCTTTGGGCACCAAGTAACGCACAATGAATAGAGTCGCCACAGAGGCGACGACTGTAAACGAAACAGCCATGGTCTTGATGCAATACTGAATTGGGAAGTCTGGATATACGTGCACCTTTGCCAGAATGACCATAATAAAGTACCAAGTCGGCATGACATTCGCTCCCAGTGTATCTTCAATGGTGAGGATTCCGTGGTACCCGGTATTTACAAGATAGTTCCACCAAGGCAAATAATAGTAGATCGCGTCACCATTGGCAGGATAAACATCTCGTGCTGCAAACATCATCATCAGATAGAGAGACAGCACGAACGCATAGAAAAGGAGCTTTCTACCGTCATTCCCCTTTCGGAAGAAAGCCGCGATAGAAAGCTCATTCTTGCGCATCTTTGGTCTCATCGGTCTCTCCTACTCTTCAGTATCTTCCATTGATACAGCACGATAGTGTATCACGGACGCACGTACGCAAGATGTTGTGACCGGCGACCGATGTCACCGATACGGCCCAGCTAGAATCGCTGATCACCAAAGACGACCAGCCCGGCGGTAATACAGTGAATGGAAGAATGAAGAGGTATCGGATGAGACCTACGGGAGGCGTTGAGATAACTGGCCGGAGGCGATAGCCAAACGCTTACCCCAGTACACCGTCGTTGTTCATAATGCGCAGCAGGTAGGCGGCATCGACGACACGAACCGCTTGGATGCGTCGGCGACTGTCGCGGTAGCCAGGCAAACGTGCAACACCGCGAACAAGCGAAATGGCCGTCTGGAGGGCGGCACGAGCGCCAAGATCATGGGCAACGCCTCGCAGGAACGCCACAACCCCATGTATGGCGGGCGAAATGCTGGCCAACACCACACGCGCCGGTGCGTTCTTGTAGATGACAGCCGGCAGGTTGCGCGCCACCATGCGCGGGCTGTAGCTGGAGGCTCGCATCTTGGCGCTGACAGACCCCATGTGATACGCGATAGCCGATGGCACGGACCAGGCGTCCCAGCCCGTGATCAATGCTCGGAAGCTGACGTCGACGTCTTCGTAGTACATGTAGAAGCGCTCGTCGAAGAAGCCGTTCTGCTGGTCAGGTAGCGCCTCGATCATGGATCGCGTGTACATGCAGGCTGCCGCGTTGACGCCGAACACCTTGCGCTGGGTGTATTCACTCAACGGCAGGGCGGCGTCACCGTAGCCGTACTGCTGGCCCTGCAGGCGTCCGTTCACGAAGATGTGCCGCGAGTCGACGCGCGAATGGTCGTAGTAGTCAAGCGTCAAGCCTTGCAGCGAGCCGACGTTGCCGCGCTGCTCGGCGAACCCCACCAACTGAGCCGCCCAGTCCGGCGCCAGCACGGCGTCGGAGTTGATCAGCGCAAGGTACTTGACGTCCGGGTCGCACATAGCGTCGGCGATCAGCAGGTTGTTGCCCCTGGCGAACCCGGTGTTGACGTCCGACCAGGTGGTGCGCACGGTGGGGTAGTGCGTCATCAGCTCGCGGGTGCCGTCTTTCGAGGCGTTGTCCAGCAGGTAGACGTCAAAGGGGACGCCCTTCTGGGCCAGTAGCGCGTCGAGACATTCACCCAGCACCGATGCGCTGTTCCAGGCGACTACGCAGAATGCTACTTTGCCGTTCATCGATGCCTCATCCATCCCATGGCCCCGAGGCCGACGTGCGGGCTTACCATGCCGCTGCTGCGCCTCAGCCCGTCCCGCCGTGTCATACACAGGTGCCCCCAGACGACGGCGTATCCGCGCTCCGGCGGGACGACCACCAGGGTTGGCGCGCATGGCTTGGTCAGCAGGTCGAGGTCACAACGCTGCACGGCCACGACCGCCCGGCTGACGGCGTCGACGTCGCGCACCATGCGCGCGATGCCGTTGAAGTCGCCTGAGTCGAT
>JGI20166J26741_11060003_pt1 | contig 14475 bp, 10 predicted proteins | sample TergutCu122P5_FD_26741 | JGI IMG/M metagenome (IMG submission 26741)
GGGTTCCAAAAATGCGGGGAATTTCTTGACTAGCTGCAGAACCAGTTAGCTTCTCAAGAAGGACTCTGCTCCATGGAGTAAGTAAGTAAGTAAGTGGTTACTATAATACAGAAGTTAGGGAAGTATATTTTTGTCATATATTGCAGGGAAGTACGAAACAGAACATTCAAGAAAATGTACACGAAATATTTGAAGATCGAGTGCACGAAAAGTTGAGGACACTCGGGTTAGGCAGTTAAAGGTATAGAAACCTTTAAAGAAATCGTATTATAAGGGGTTGGAAAGAGCAGGTGAAAATGTTATTTAATTCTGCAGGGCCGAGCATGACCGCTCGTCAGTTTACAACGAGCTGAACAACGTCCGTGGTGCTATCGATGGTCTGGCTCGTGATAAGGTAAAATGTGTCATATTCTGTCCCTCGTCCACAGGTGGCAGCAGCATGATTGTACCCCTGTTCAGCGTCTGTAGGTTGGCTCCATTGTGCAGAATACCCGCGACACTCGCCAGCACCTTTCATATTTGGGTTTCGTGATGCCGAATCGCAGAATTTAAAAAATGTTTTATATTCTGAATAAATTAAGTTTTATATTTTACTTTTTTTTTTGTATATCTCATATTCATTAAAATGTTTTTGTTACTGAAGTCCTCTAAGAACACGGATTTTAATTTGTGATGCAAATATTCTAAAATATATTGCTAATTGAATCATTTTTGTTAATTCTCAGTCGGAACAGGTGAAATTGGACAAAATCACGTGTGATAAAAGAAAGGAAGAAAGTCGCACTGTATTTTTGTAACTGAGAAATTTGTTTTGAAAGGGCGGAGTTAAAAAAAAGCAAAGGTCTTCCTTTGATGGGTAAACAATTTTATTTATCAAACAAAAAGGCATTGTTTGATGCTAAACAATGTGAATTTTGGCATTTTTGGTTTTAACGAGCCAAATTTTAACACACACATCTCTTCAAATTTACAATATTCGTATGTTTTTAATGCATGTACCGTGCTTCTTTTCTTTGTTTTTATTTCAACCAACTAATGCACAAATATATGTCGCAGCCCCAGCTCTTTATATAAGGTACACTCACACATGTTTCGACATCACTTTATCATCCTCAGGGAGTTTCAAAAATGTGTCCGTCACTAACTTACATAAGTTCTTGAAATTACGGCTGTTAAAATTACAATTCCGTAAAATTATTAGATTAAAATATATTAAATTGTTATTTGGTCGTCGCTGAGTGATAAAATATTCTGTGCGACCAAATAATATTTTAATATATATTAATCTAATAATTTTATGTAATTGTAATTTTAACGGCCTTGATTTTTAAGAACTTATGTAACTTAGCAAGGCACAAATATTTTAAACTCCCTGAGTATGACACAGTGATGTCGAAACATGTATTAGTGTATATTATATAAAGAAATAGTGTGTTGATATGTATTTTCGTGCATTAGTTGGTCGAAATAGAAACAATCTTCGTTTGTATTCTGACACAGATTTACATCTAGTTTATTGCAAAGTATTGAGCTCTGCGTTATCTTGCCAGCAGGTTTCGTGTGTTTGTAAATATCTGAAGTTCGAAATGCCAAGTGTGATGGTGTCTGGTGGTGTGTTTAGGCCGCTCTGCCCCTTGATTAGAAACTGTCAAACTGTCCTCTTCTAACTCCCAGCGTCGCAGAATCCTCTCCTCAGTAAACACCACTGTTTTGTCCCACAGAGCCGAAAAGGACAAGGCTCAGTTCGCTGCAGAATTGAACGACCTCCGTGCTGGCGTGGACCATTTGTCCAACGAGAAGGTATTTTATACGTCATTGTTCGATGTGGACAACGCTTTAGTGCTATCAGCAGATTTAAAGAGTGTGTCATTACAGAAGCTTTAGTACTGCGAAAGCATGGCACGCACGTATTAAAATCTGTGGGCTGCTGACGCCTTGCTGGCGTTGATTCAGTATGTGGATGTACACCTATGTGTCACACAGTGTGCATTATTGCCGCAGTGAAAATATGTTGTTAATGTCAAAGATAACTTTAAATCTTGTAAAAATGCTTTATTATGTCATTTAATATTACTTAACCACAACTGTACATATGGGAAATGGCCAGTTTATAATGATTTTCATGAAGATAATATCGTAGTGGTTCTGCTGCTACCAGCTGACAATATTGATTTTCATTCAGTTCAAAAAACATAATTTTGATTTCCATATTTGTTTCTTCTTGCCAACAACAAAATGAACTAGCATGCGAAATCATTCATCCTGTTGTACGTAATGTGAGGTCGTACTAACCTGTGTGTTCTGTGTTGTTTGCTTAACCGTTTAAAGCCCATTGGTAACTATGTGTACCGCTTACCATAACATTAGGAAACCCTGCAGGTTGCCTTAAAAGTGTATTTATGTGTTTCGTATGATTATCACAATAATCACCTATTATTTCCTTATATAGCATTAACTGATTTGTCTTTGTAATGGATATGAAATGTGTTTTCTGTTAGGTAGGAAACTAATTCTTAGAGGTACGCGTGGTGCAGTTGGTTGATGCACTGGGCTACAAGCCGTAAGGTCGCGGGTTCGATTCCCGATGGTGCCATTGGTATTTTTCATTGACTTAATCCTTCCGGCCGCACTATGGCCCTGAGTCGACTCAGAAATGAATACCAAGAGTATCCTCTTGGGGATAAAGGCGGCCGGTGCGTCGGGATGACAACCTTGCCACCTTCAGATTCTGATTTTCAGGAAATTTAGGAGGCCTCAACCTTCTGGAGCCCTGATTGCCTGTCCAGGCCTATGTAGGGGTTGCACTGCCCAAATATCTGGTGTAAAAATGTCTGTAATGAGTATTAATTTATTTCGCTTTTGTTTATTCGTTTAAATAATAAAAAAGCTCTTCCATTCTCAAAATTCATTGTCGTCGTATTTGTTACCATCCCTTCTTTCTTTGAAATACGTACAAAATTTTATGCAACGTTTTCTTCTATACGTAATAGTGTGCATAAACACAGTGGGAGCTCATTTGTATAATTTAATTCGTTGATGAGCCTTAGAAGTATAATTTGTATACTAATGTACACAATTCGCATTCAGTCTGTCTGTCCGTCACTATTTGTATATCGCACACTCAGAGACTAGCAACAACAGAATGCTTCCGTGAGTGTAAGCTTTCAATCTTAACGAAGGAAAGACGTCTCCGTGCGTATGGAATGTGGCACCGCGACATTGGACGACGTCCGGAAACATCGGGCGTCAGTCACTTAGAGACGCGGCGTCATATTCTTAACAAATGGGTCCTCAGCTACGCTATAGCACGAGTCTAAAACTCCGCTTAGGAAGGAAAACTTTAGATAGTGTTATGTCTACTGCTGGATGCGTGGATTCGCACTAACATGAATTCTTTTGCTGATTATTTTGCGCGCTTCATGTCACGGTTGGGGTACCTCATTACGCGAAGCAGGCTCAAAGTGACGCCTTTGCCAAGAAGGAAGCAAAATCGTACGGAACGTGCGCCCAAGAATGACCCAAGGCTCTATTATAGCACCACTGCTAGGATATGGGGAAAAAACAAAAAACTCATCTTAATATGTTCCATAACTTCGGTGTATTAGTTAGTTATTAAAATTTCAAATAAATAATACGGTGTATTTAGGTGGACTTTTTAATAATTGATTAATATACGGACATTATACAGGGTGATTCATGGCTTATGGACATTACTACATGAGACGATTTCCTAGGTCTTTGTGATCAAAAGCGTTAATATCAATGTGGGTCCTATTCTCAACGGTTACAGAGTTATGGGTTTTCTTTTAATTATCGTAAACGCCCTCCAGTGAACCGCGCGTTGCAAATCACACTACGTGACCTTGAACTGGCTGGAACAGGAACATTCACCGGAGTAACTTGCTAATCGCGCTGTTCACAACCGAACTGCAGCGTGAGTCGCGTCCGGCAGTGGCATTTTCGAAAATCTGCTTAAAACGGAGGTCTGTGTAAACTGAAGACAATTTTATGAAGTTCTTTTAAATTTATACTTTAAATTTATTAAGTCTGTTGGTTTGTTTAATTCATTTCAATATGTCTTCCCTCTCTTCTTACGTTCCAAGCGGCCATATCTCCGTAGCCATCCGAAATCGGACACATGTTTATATGACCTTTTCTGATCACGAAGACCTAGGAAGTCATCTCTTATAATAATGTCCCTAAATCATGACTCACCCTGTGTAATATATTAAAACTATCAATGCGAAATCGGTAAAGCAAAATCACATCTACAAAAATGCAAGAGACGCTATAAGTGTGCATTTTGACATTTTAATAACAAACTGTTCTGTTTAGGTGACGTAAGTGTGAACGCTAGTTGAAATATTAATGGCTGCATTAACGTAACGACTCGTGGTGAGTTGTGTCATAAGAAAGTATATGCTAATTTCCTAACTTACCTTCGCTCGCTTAAATTCTTGTATAGTGGAGACAGTGTTAAATACGGGGTGGGGGTGACTTTGAAATTGTAGGCTGCGGCAGAGAAAGTCGCCAAGCAATTGCAGCACCAGCTGAACGAGGTGCAGGGCAAGCTGGATGAAACCAACCGCACTCTCAACGACTTCGACGCCGCCAAGAAGAAGCTATCCATCGAGAACTCCGACCTGCTGAGGCAGTTGGAGGAGGCGGAGTCCCAGGTGTCGCAGCTCAGCAAGCTGAAGATCTCTTTGACCACCCAACTTGAGGACACCAAGCGCTTGGCCGACGAGGAATCCAGGGTGAGTTCATTTGCAAAAAGATTTGTGTTGAGAAATGAACTTGGTTTTTACGATACGTCTGCATATTCACTTACAGCAAGAGGTGTCTTTGAACGGTTCATGAAACGCTGGATGTTTTGACAATTAAAGTGCTGTGGAAAAAATTTTTTGAGCAGGCCGCAAAGCAAACTGATATTTCTCACGCGTGTCAAAGAAAGTCGTAGGCCAGATAATTTGTCAGTCCTTCATGAAAATTTGTACGTAAGCAGATGCAATGGTCGGTAACAGTGACCTCTTCGCAGGGCCTCTTGGTCTTCGACCTCTGTCAGAAATTGATAGCGGGTTCGAATCCCTTGTGGATTTCAGTATATCTGCATTCGTTTTCATCCAATTTCCATATGAGATGGAGGGTAGTACTGAATGCATAACTTGAAATGAAAACATTACATTTCTTTAATTGAACGTTAATATATGTATTATTAATACATTGATATTGTTTATAACCAAACAAGTTTAATGACAGAGGTTCAGTTAGAAGAATCGATTGATGCTACAGCCCCAAATAGGGCACGCATTCCCTGTTAACATTTTTTCTTTCTGTGGCACAACAGCCCAAATCGGGCCTAGGTCGTCTCAATGTTGAGGTTTCTAGATCACACACAATTAGGCAAACACACACGCACACACACTGTAGGACCCCTCTGAACGAGTTACCAGCTCGTCGCAGAGGCCGCATCCAACCTGCGAACTCAGCCATCAAACGGCTGCAGACCTACGCCTTAGACCGTACGATCACAGTGATCGGCTGAATAACGAATTAGCACCGGGGCAGTTGTGGAATAATAATTAGCAGTGAAAATCTGAAGTACCTGGGGGAAACCCCGGGTTCGTTCATCGCCACTTTGTTCATCGTAGAACTCGCGTGGACAATCGTGGAATTGAAGGCGGGCTTCAGCGGTGACTTCCACTCATAGCCGTCAGTTGCTGGAGGTTATTATGCATATAGCACCCTCTGACGGTCTGAATGCCTGCAGGAGCGGGCGACTCTTCTGGGCAAGTTCCGTAACCTGGAGCACGACCTGGACAATCTGCGCGAGCAGGTGGAGGAAGAGGCCGAAGGCAAGGCTGACATTCAGCGGCAGCTCTCCAAGGCCAACGCCGAAGCCCAGCTGTGGCGCTCCAAGTACGAGTCCGAAGGTGTGGCTCGCGCTGAGGAACTTGAGGAGGCCAAGTAAGTAGATGCAAACACATGGATCTGAGTTCGTGAATGAATTAACGTTATCATTACGATAAATTTATCAATTTACTTATCTGCTTCCAGGATTGATAGACTTTTGTCAGTGACTCTCAGACTGTTTCCTGAGGAACCCTACAGTTCCGCGAATAGGTATACATCCCTTTAATGGAAAAGTCAAAGTGCAAAAATGACAAGGCCGTGGATAATCAGTCAACTTTTCTCTATTAATTGCTGAGACAGTGTCATTAAAGAGCACTGAGAATGGAGAGCCGGGTTCGATACATTTCCGGATCTTTCCACATAACTTTCCGTCTCCTCTTTTCAGCAAATTCAAAAATTTGCGAATGCGAGGAACATCAGGCTTGAACATTATTCCTCGCTGCAGCCACTGTTGTTAATTGTAGCTCTTTGCCGGTAGAAAATTCAGAATTCTTCTAGGTTCTTTGCCCCACTAAGCATAATCACAAATCCCTTCCTGGTTGGACTGTCAGAGGGTAGGCCAAGCAAATATCATGTTTATAAGGAAAATATATAGACTTGGTTTAGCTACCTTAAATTTTATTTTTGCTGTGTATTCTCAAAAAACATCTTGTATCGGGATTGTGACCACCACAAGGAACGAAATACCCACCACGAAATCCCCAATTGACGTAATTTGCGACAGTAGCAATATGTTCGTCCCTGCAAATAACCGTCATGGTTTATTTTATTTTTTTGTTTTACTTTCTGTGGTTTGCCTTCTAATACCTGTAATTTTATACCTGAAGACCTTGTACTTTTTTTACACATTAAACATCAACCTTTGAGGCCAGAAGGGTTCCATGGATAAAGTTTGGGAAGCACTGAAAATGTAATTTAAGTTCGTTGCTCAATTTTGGTTTGTTCTTCCTAGGCGCAGAATCAGAAACTTGACGAAGAACCCTCCCTAATCAGTGTGTTGAATAATGTAGCGTATGTAAGACAGTCAGTCAGTATCAAGGAATCTTCATTATAGCAAAGCTGATGCTGTATAGTGCACGTTCTTGTACAGGGCCTTTATTTTATCAGACAAATATCATTTGTCACTTCCTGTCACTACTACTCAGCCGCACATGTGGGCGGTTGACTGAGTGGGCTACAGTAATACTACAAACGACCCGACAGGAAGTGGCAACCTATAGTTGTCAGATAAAATAATTGTCCTATATTAACGTGATTGGTGCAATTAACCGTGAGCTACAGCTACATTATTAGTCATAAAGTTATGTTAGTCCATTGTGTTGTAAGTTCTCTGAATTTATGAGGACTGTCAATAAAATAGCTTAATCCACTTAATGGGTGTTTTGTGCTCATTAAGCTCCATCTCCTTAGTTCATCCCAGTGTTAGAAAACATGCCCTAATGTATGACACAAAGATGTGAATGTAGTGTTGTTTTCTGATATTGAGATACCAGAATTTGACTGGCGCCTTGTCACCATAACAGACTAGTTCTTCAGTTTGTTGATGCTACTTTATGTACCTGCAGTAATACTGTACTTGTCTGGTGGAATACAGTAGGTAGATAATCTGTGCTTCTCAAGTGTATGAATAAGATACCGCTTGGAAGTTTAGTAGTGTAATTAGACGTAGAAGTCGTTAATCGACTTGTAACTGTGGGAGGGCATGACTAACAGTGTGCCCACCTTACCCACCCACAACCCATGTCAGTGAATGACCTGTAGATGCATTGCTGTGTGTGGAATTACTGATCAGGGGCTGGAAAGAATGATCTGAACTGTAAAATGTTTTTATCCTTTCGTGCAGACGCAAGCTACAGGCTAGGCTTGCTGAGGCTGAGGAGACCATCGAGTCTCTGAACCAGAAGGTTGTAGCCTTGGAAAAGACCAAGCAGAGGTTGAGTACCGAAGTTGAAGACCTGCAGTTGGAGGTGGACCGTGCCACTGCTATTGCAAATGCTGCTGAGAAGAAGCAGAAGGCATTCGACAAGATTATTGGTGAATGGAAGCTGAAGGTTGATGACTTGGCTGCAGAGCTCGACGCCAGCCAGAAGGAGTGCCGCAACTACTCAACAGAGCTGTTCCGTCTCAAGGGCGCCTATGAGGAAGGACAAGAACAGCTGGAAGCTGTGCGCCGTGAGAACAAGAACTTGGCCGGTAAGTGTTCAGGCATTCACATGTCCACAAATGGGACTAGGTGCACAGAATTTTGGCTTCACAATATTTTATTACTATGCTATTTGACTTAGTGTTGTGTGTGGCACAAGAAAAGGGTATAAATTGTTATTTGTAAATTGGTTTTTTTACAGAGAGTAACCAAAATTAAGTGGCCCAGCCTGAACCGAATTAAAAATCAGATGAATTTTAAAATATATTTTTAATGAGTCGGTGTCTTTACGTAAATCACAATGGAACAAGCATTATAATCTGAATGCCAAAAAGAAAAAAGAGAGAGCAAATGCTAATACAAAAATTATTAACCACAAGAAAACTCTGGCCTTGTCTTAGTACCGTTCCTGAGCGATCTAAATTACACTTACAGTTCAAAACGGTGACAGTAGAAGCCGTTAATAGTTGTATATTGATTAATTCTCTTATTTCATATTCTTGGAATCTCGGTCCGAGAACTGGCCATCTTGACAGTGGAAATACATCATTTTTTCCATTCACATGATTGTACACTACCCTAAAGTGGGCTATAACTACGTCTTTCCACATCCTTTCCAATTCATAAGCCATTCATTCAGTAGTCCTTCCATTCAAAACCATGTAGCCAGTAAATATGACAACATGTTATTAAATAAACAAAGAATGTTGCTTGATAAAACCTCAGTGCACAACCACACTTGCCAGAACTAAAATTTATGTGTTGTACTGCAATATCAGAAAAAATAGACTGTAAATTTAAGTGTGCTGGGATGCAATAATGTGTCATTGCGCGAGTATTTTTTAACATTTTGAATGATAATAGTGCCTGCACTGCAGTTGGCGAAGAGTAAGTTACTTTAGCCTGCTTGATCCTTAAGATTAATGCTCTAGGCTCTTCGAAATATCATTAACTATTTACTACTCAACACTATGTAAAATCCCAAAAGACTCGAATCTTCATCGACACCAGTGAGAAAAACTGCAATCCCACAAATAAAAAAAGAAATTCTGAAGTCTCCCCTTGACCACTTCTTTGGAGCTCTACTGTTAATGCTGTACTAAATGCACTCTGACTTTCAGATGAGGTCAAAGATCTTCTGGACCAGATTGGTGAGGGTGGCCGCAACATCCATGAGATCGAGAAGGCCAGGAAGCGCCTGGAGGTTGAGAAGGATGAACTGCAGGCTGCTCTGGAAGAGGCTGAGGCAGCTCTTGAGCAAGAGGAGAACAAGGTGTTGCGCAGCCAGCTGGAACTGTCCCAGGTACGCCAGGAGATCGACCGCCGCATCCAGGAGAAGGAAGAGGAATTTGAGAACACAAGGTGAGTAAACGACAACTTTTGATGCTGACAGAACAGTTTGATGTCCGTTTGTCCACTTCAAACTCCCAGTCTGTGAAGCAGATTTTTCTCCAGATTCTTTGGTCTTGCTCTGTCTCCTGTCATTCTACTGATGTCAGATATGCATTCATTTTCATCAGGGTTTCAATATAGGCCCATTCAAGGTTGCAGCACCAAAACATCTTACCTCATTCCACTCATAAACAATTTAATAAATGTATGCTCAGGATAACAGCTGCTGCACTTCTGGTCCATTATCTTACAATTCTGCACATAAGGTGGCTCCAAATACAAGAAGTCCCTATTGGGATATTTAGAGTAAAAGAAATAAAATTTTAGAAAATATAATAATGTTAATAAAGACAAAAACCGATATAAAACTAACAATAACACATCTAACTGACCTATATACCCATGAACATAACTCATTACATCCTTACTAGGAAATGGCATTTCCCTGATGTCTTGCTGTGGAACGTATTAAGGCATCTCTCACAAGGCAACCCCAAATTTATGTGCGTCTATTTTCGAGAAAGGAGAGGAACTTTCGCCTTATATTCGGGCTTACACTGTATTACCTCTGTATTTTCAATTCATGAATGTAAACATGCGTATGATTATGTAACAAATGTAAGCCTGACAGAAAAATGTACTGGATTTGTAATGCCCTCATTGTTCAGTGGATACCACAGTCCTCTCCCTGAAAGGCAAAGCAGCCAGAGTGTGAAGTCAATCAAGTGAAACCTGTCAAATGATGAGATATCAAATGCATTCAGCTTTCTTCCTGTCACCTGTACATGGTACACAAAACCATAAGTAACTTTATCTCAGCATTTGCATAAATATTTATACAGCTGCAGTGAATCTTATTTCAGACCTATGCTTTGTCCTTCTCAATCAAGGGCACACCCAACAGGAGGGTGGGTGGGGAGCTGCTGGCCTGCAATCCCCCAAATGGAAATTTAAAAAACACAGATTTTGTAGACACAGTGATATCAAATATTTTACATGATTTACTCTTCAACAGCAATCAACCACTAAAATTGGCTAAGACTAGTACATTAAATTTTGAAAACTAAAATAAAAGATCTGGGGATGTCTTAGTTGTAATTAAAAAAAGTAAGAAGACAGACCGTGTGATTTAAATTAGGTGAGTCATGGAACGTTTGTGTGTGTGTGTGTGTGTGCATTTGGATATAAATGCAGTTGCGAACAAATGTTATGTTATGTTACAGTTACACTTACGACATGAGTTTTACAACATAATTCTTAAAGTCAAATGTATATTATATACAGTCTCAGGTTCAGCCCTCCCTCCCCCACAAATAAATTCTCGATGTACATCTGTTCTTAATCACCATAAGTCATTTTATCATTACAATCACTTGATCTTGTTATCACACTTTATTGTGCTGGACAGACACCCACTTTCTATCCCAGAAATGTCCATTTAGAATCTTTGGCAGACCGCATGGCAGTGGGGCAGGATTTTCATCAAGCACCAAGATTTCTCCTTGGCAATTATTATTCTACAAGTGCTCCATACTCGGCATGACTTAGGGCTGGTACATTTGGCCCATTTAAGGCTGTGTTACATGTTACCCTCCTGCACGTGCAGTGAACTTTAAATACGATGTGCTGGATTCTTGTACCTTCCAGAAAGAACCACCAGCGTGCTCTGGACTCCATGCAAGCCAGTTTGGAAGCCGAGGCCAAGGGTAAGGCTGAGGCTCTCCGGCTGAAGAAGAAGTTGGAGGCTGACATCAATGAGCTTGAGATTGCTTTGGACCATGCTAATAAGGTGAGAACCTCTATTTGATGAAATATTGTTGGGCCCTAGACACTCAAAACTTGATTTATCGTTATCACATAAACCCAGGCACTTTAATGGACAAACACAATATGAAGATAACAATATGTGGTGTATATTTCATTCAGAATAGTGCAATATTACAAACTGAAGGTGGACAAAATACTGACAAAATAGAGGTTAACACAAACAGACAAGAAGGATGAGAGCAAGGTGAAAAAGAGGGAGGGGAAAAGTAGGGGAACGTGAAGTTGGATATTTCGAAATACAGTTGGGCATAAGTGCAGTCCATCACCAAATGCAGCGATTTCCACAAGCAGTCTTTGTACGTTGGCATTTGGAACCCAAATTCAAGTGTCCATATGTGCATTTTTAGTTACAGGATATTTTACTGTGGTATTATCATTACCATTATCTTTGGTACAGTTAAAAGGTAAAGGTCACCTTACAACATGCCATGATGGCACAAAGTAGGGGGGGGGACATCATTGTACCCATAAACATCCTTGGCACAAAAAGGGGGTGTGTGGTCAACTCCACACCCCGATCGCTTTACCCCTGGGAGGGATCCAGTACTCATTGCACAAGAAGTTGGGTGGGCCTCAGTGCTGCTATGGAGAACACTGAAGACCTTGTCTCCATCAGGGTTCACACTATCTAACCCACAGCAATTTACTGCTCTGAGTGTGCTCTCCCAACTGCCCCTTTGTACAATTGTCACATATATTCATACAGTCATATAACATAGCTCAGGTGACTGGTCAGCACTTTCACACTGTAGAGCCCTGGGTTCAATCACACAGTAGTCCATGTGGGATTTGTGGTGGTCAAAGTGGCACTGCAACAGGTTTCTGTTTGAGTATAGTAGCATCAGAATGCGCCACTGATGTCATCTTGCCACTGATGCATCACATTCATCTATTATTCAGGTATATGTCAAGTACTACAAACTTATTTTATACATATTTAGTATAAAGAAGGATCAGTCAGTAAAAAAACAATATTTTCTGCAGGCCAATGCTGAGTCACAGAAGACTATCAAGCGCTACCAGCAGCAGCTCAAGGATGTACAGACTGCACTAGAGGAGGAGCAGCGCGCACGTGATGATGCCCGTGAGCTGCTTGGTATCTCAGAACGTCGTGCCAATGCCCTCCAGAATGAACTGGAGGAGTCTCGCACATTACTGGAGCAGGCTGACCGAGGCCGGCGACAGGCTGAGCAGGAACTGAGTGACGCACATGAGCAACTGAATGAGCTGTCTGCGCAGAACACATCCATCTCTGCTGCCAAGAGGAAGCTTGAATCTGAACTGCAGACCCTGCATGTGAGTAATTCATGCTCGTTTCTTGGTTCCTTGAATTTTTTAATTCTGGTTCTTTAATTATTGCAGTGTAAGTTATTTACATTATCTCATCTGCATTTTGTCATCATCATGATCGATATTATTATTATTATTATTATTATTATTATTATTATTATTATTATTATTATTATTATTATTATGGGTGTTATCATAGATTCTGTAATTCTAAACTCCAGATTTCCAGTCATTCCCATTATCTTCTTCAAATTTCTTCCCTCCATGTTTTTTGAACATTTGCAAACATTCTTGTGTATGCCCTACAATCATGTCTTCCCAGTGGTATGAAGTAAATCCGTAATATTAGCCATGTATGATCTCCCATCATTTCTCTATTCTGTTAGCACCACAACATTTAATTTTCTTTCTTGCATTCAACGCTGCTTCAGTATCCATTTTTTCTCTCTTTCATTATGCATCCAATTTCAAATGTTCACACTGAAAGTTCTCCTGAAATGATTATTATCATTCTGAAGCCAAATGCTACTTTATTTCACCAAATATATTCAATTTTGTGGACACTGTTTCAAAGTTTTGTTCATTGAGCTAAAACAACTGTATTGGAATTACAGAACAAAATAAATGTGGCAGTGTACTGTTTATCTTGCAGTTTTCACACCAAATTCAATGTATGTTACTGTTTTTGAAAATAACTTTGCAAATTTGAACAAACAAAATGATTACTGAATGTAATTTGTCTATATATAATTCACTGTCTGTCTGTTTCTCATGGCCTGTACTTCAAAAAGAATAACAATAGTTGGTAGTGGTAAATGGAAAGTTGTCTCATGAGGGAAAGCTAAAAAATAGTTAATAATTTTGATATTACATGCATCGATTTGAGTATAAATTAATTATGTTTGGCAGTTCCCACTCCACCGGATGACAGCTCAGCACTTGTGGAAAATCATGTAGGCAATTGCAATAATGCTGGGGAAAGGCCATCATGCAGGGAAAGCCTTAGTAAGGTTTCTGTTAGAATGTAAGAAAAATCAGTATCAGACACTTGGAAAACATAATACTCAATTGGGGGTGCTGTTTCTAAGGCAGAAAGAAACAACTCTTTATTTCAGTGCATACTTTTCTGCATGGGCATTATATCAATGACATAACACAAATTATTATTTAAAAACCTGTGTTTCTTCACGTTCACGTGCAGTCTGACCTGGATGAGCTATTGAACGAGGCCAAGAATTCTGAGGAGAAGGCAAAGAAGGCAATGGTTGACGCTGCACGACTGGCTGATGAGCTGCGGGCTGAACAGGATCACGCACAGACACAAGAGAAGTTGCGCAAGGCTCTTGAGACACAGATTAAGGAGCTGCAGGTATTCATTTACATTCAAACTCAGTCACTGCAGACAGATGCTTCCAAATTCATACCTACTCCGATGAATAGTCATCATCCATCACAAAATTATGAAATTATGAAGTACTTAATCAAGGAAGGCATAAAAAGTTTACTAATGGTAGTTCAATGTAAAAATTTCCTGCGCAAAATAATTTAATATTCATGTATTAATATGCTGATGAATGATTTATCATGATTAAGCAAGCAGCCACCATGCAGCTATTATCACTTTAAAGTTATGAAAAGTAGTAACTACAGACAGAATCCAGAATGTCCTTCAGGTCCATGCTATTCCTCGTTTATAACCACATTTCAGAAAAGTAATGTAGGAATTACTCAAATCAGGAATAAATATTACTTTCAAATTTAAAGCAGGATTCCCGTAGGAATTTTGTTCTGGTATGTCTGTATGAATCTTCTAAAATATTTATGCAGACCAGTGAAAGTTTCGTTGTGTGCCATCCCAGTATCTCTCTCTCTCTCTCTCTCTCTCTCTCTCTCTCTCTCTCTCTCTCTCT
>JGI20166J26741_11061114_pt1 | contig 14469 bp, 11 predicted proteins | sample TergutCu122P5_FD_26741 | JGI IMG/M metagenome (IMG submission 26741)
CTTGCATAAAACCTTGTAATTATGCGGCGCGCGCGCCTCATCGCATAACGAAAAATTTTCTCAAAAATCCGGGCAAAGCAGGTTTATAGAGCTTGCCTTATAATGCCGTATATTGACAGTATTTAAAAATTGGCATATACTGAGTTCGTTCTCCGAACTCTAGCAACTAAACCGCCGGGAGGGACACAATGGCCAAAGACTTTTTTATCGGCGTCGACATAGGGACATCCGGGATAAGGGCCGCCCTGTTCGATCTGGAGGGGCGCGAGCGCGCGTTCTGCTATAAGGGCTATTCGCTGATATCGACCGAGCGGGGCATGGCCGAACTGGACCCGGAGCTGCTGCTTAACGCGTTTATCGAAGTAATAGGCGGCTGCCTGGAGCGGTTTAAAACCGCGGAAGCGACCAAAGCCGAGGCCAAAGACGCCGCCCTGCGCGCCATCGGCATCAGCACGCAGCTGCACAGCCTGCTGGCGGTGGATAAAAACGGGGATTGCCTGACCAACGTCTTTACCTGGGCGGACAACCGGTCTTTGGAGGACACGGAGTATATCAAGGCCAATTTTGATTGCAGGCGGCTTTATATGAACGCGGGCTGCCGGGCCGAGCACACCATTTACCATATCAGCAAGATACTGTGGATCAAGCGCGTAAAGCCGCGGGTCTTTGAAAAGACGTATAAATTCGTGTCGATCAAGGAATATATACTCTCAAAAATTTGCGGGGGCTATCACATAGATTATACGGACGCCTCGGCCTCCGGCTGTTTCAACACGCACACGTTCAAATGGGCGGAGGCCCCGTTGAAGGACATACTGCGCGTAGACGAGGAGCGCTTCGGCGAGCCGGTGGCCTGCTCTTATCTGCTGGACGGGCTGCGGCCCGAATACGCGGCGCGCATGGGCGTCGGCGGTTCGGCGCAGGTCGTCATAGGCTCCGGGGACGGGATAATGGCGCATCTGGGCTGCGGCGGAACCGACGGGTCGGTCATGTCCTCCACAATCGGCACAAGCGGCGCGCTGCGCATAGCGGTTGATAAGCCGCTGCTGGACGAACGCCTGCAAACCTGGTGCTACTGCTTCACGCGGGAAACCTGGGTGGCGGGCGGCTCGCTGAATAACGGCGGCATAGTGCTGACCTGGCTTAAAGACCAGTTCGGCGAGCAGTTCGAAAGCGAGGCCAAGCGGCGCGGCCTGGAGGGCGCGTATGACCTCTTCGAACACTATTTGGCGGAGACAAAGCCGGGCGCGGAGGGGCTGGCGTTCCTGCCGTTTTTGACCGGGGAGCGTTCGCCCGGGTGGCACGCGCAGGCCAGGGCCCATATTTGCGGGCTTACGCTGTCTCATTCAAAAAACCATATCGTCCGGGCCGCTATGGAGGGCGTCACCTTCAATATGTACACCATATTCAAAGAGCTGGCGGACGCGTCCAAAGACGTCCGCAGGATCGTGGCGAACGGCGGATACGTCAATTCGGCGTCCTGGCTGCATATGCAGGCGGATGTCTTTAACAGGGAACTGACCGTCGCGCCCATAGCGGAAGCCGCGGTCTGGGGCGCGGCCCTGAATGCCATGTCCGCCGTCGGGGCCATAAAGGACTATGGCGCGGTCTTGTCCGCCCTGCAATTTAACCGGACGATCCGGCCGGACGCGGATAATCATACGCTGTATCTGAAAGCGTATGAGGATTATATCAGTCTGTATAACGGTTTGATAAACAGCGGCGCGGCTTGACGCCGCGCCGTCTCTACTTTAGATTCCCCTATTTTTCCAGCTCGTGCGTCCAGGACATTATGCCGCCGATGTTGGTCAAATCCTTGTAGCCCATCTTATCCAGCGCGTCGCACGCGCGGGCGCTGCGCGCCCCGCTCAGGCAATACACGAATATGTGCGCCTCTTTGTCCGGGACAATGCCCGGCAGGGCGGCGATATTCGAAAGCGGAACGTTTATGCTCTTGCGGATATGGCCGCCTTTGTACTCATCCGCGTTCCTCACGTCGATAAGGACGATATCCTTGTCTTTTTTCAGCTCTTCGTACGCTTTTTCCATATTCAGATTCTTGACGTTCTTTTTCATAAAGAAACCCATACTCAAACTCCTTTATCCAATATTATTATCATTCTTTCAGCGCGATCGACGCGACGGACCGCTCCAGAAGCGCCTGCGCGTCGGCGTCGCCCCGCGGGCATGTCGTGATGACCGTCAGCATATAATCGCCGACTTTTTTGCAGTAGAACGCCATGTCCAGGCCGCTCTGCGAATTGGCGGCCTTCAGGACGGTAAACGCCGCGCTTCCGATGGTACGCGTCGCGGCCGGCTCGCTCACGTAGCCAACATCCCCGCCTATCTGCTGTTTTATGGAATCGAGATAATCCGCCTCGGCGGCCTGCGGCGTGCCGCTGACGGTCAGGTTCTCCGCGACGACCTGCAAACCGGCGTTCGTCTCGCCCGCCTTAACGTTGGCGAACTCGTTCTTGAACGCGTAGATAAGGCTGAGCAGCTTCTGCTTGGCCAGGTTTTCCGGCGTTTGCGTCAGGCTGGTGGCGGTAATGGACGGGTCGTTGCCCACCTGGTTAATCTGATCGATCTCATCCTGCGTCGCGATGTGCCAGTTCGACGGGATGTTGATCTTAAACCCGAAATACGGGTTTTCATATACGCCGTTCTGAAACGTGCCGAGCGTCAGCTCCGGCTTGGCGCTGGCGCTGCTTGTGCCGCCCCCGTTACCCCCGTTGTTGCTGCCGGTGTTGTTATCGCCGCCGCCGGGGCTGCAAGCGCAGGCGGCGAACGAAACGAGAAGCGCCGAAACGGATATCGAAAAGACGCGCCGAACCACGGATTTTGAAAACGCTTTCCTGAGAATCATCTGAACCTCCGATTACGACTGCGTAAATACAAATACATTTACAGTATAAGTATATATCTTTTGCCCGCTAAAAGCAACAACATATTATTATATGCCCCGGCGGCCCATCATATTCATGATATTATCCGCGAACTGCGCGCATGTCAGGCCGTCCGGCCCGCCGGTTATGCGGTTTTCGCCGGCGGCGCAGGCTTCCAGCGCGGCCTCCAGCTTTGCCGCGCATTCGCCGCGGCCGATATGGTTCAGCAGCATGGCCGCCGCCTTGATAATGCTGGAAGGGTCCGCGTAAGCGGCGCGGCCTTCCTGAACCATGCGCGGCGCGCTGCCGTGGATGGCCTCAAACATCGCGCTGCGCTTGCCGATATTGGCGCTGCCGGCCGTGCCCACTCCCCCCTGTATCTGGGCCGCCTCGTCCGTCAGGATATCGCCGTAGAGATTGGGCATGACGAATACCTGGAATTCGCCGCGGCGTTTTAGGTCTATGAGTTTGGCCGCCATGATGTCGATGTACCAGTCGTCCGCGGCGATCCCGGGGTATTCCTTCGCTATCTCCCTGAAGATCTTCAAAAACTTGCCGTCCGTCGTCTTGATAATATTCGCCTTGGTCACTGCGGTGACGCGCGTCTTGCCGCTGTTGCGGGCGAATTCGAACGCGGCGCGGATGATGCGCTCGCACCCCTCGGTCGTCGCGATGGTGAAATCCACCGCGAGCCGGTCGTCCACCTCGACGCCCAGGCTGCCGACGGCGTAGCCGCCCTCCGTGTTTTCGCGGTAAAACGTCCAGTCTATGCCTTCGGCGGCGACTTTCACGGGGCGCACGTTGGCGAACAGGTCCAGCGCCTTGCGCATGGCCACGTTGGCGCTCTCCAGATTCTTCGTGCCGCTGCCGGCGTCCGGCGTCTCCGTCGGGCCTTTCAGCAGCACGTGGCATTCTTTTATTTGCGCCAGCACGTCGTCGGGTATGGATTTGCCGGCCTTTACGCGGTTTTCAATCGTCAGGCCGTCTATGTTGCGTATCTCAATCTTGCCTTCCGCGATCTCACTGGCCAGCAGAAAATTCAGTATCCGCACGGCTTCGGCGGTGATGGCCGGGCCGATGCCGTCCCCCGGAATCGCCCCGATGACGATTTTGGGCAGGCACTTGTAGTCGATAAACCCGCCGCCCTCGCTCATTTTCTGGACGCGCTCAAGCTGCGCGCGCACGAGTTCCCCGAATTTCTCCTTCGCTGTTTCAACTTTATCCGGCATATTTTTCTCCTTATGATTTGCGGTAAAAAAGAATAGATTACTTAAAGGCGTAGGATCCTTCGCAAGCTCAGGATGACAGAACGGGAGGGTCAACGGCGGCGGGCGGCGCGATGTGGGTGGCGCGTCCTACGGGGTGACCGGGACTAACCGCGCTGATTACCGTGGCCCGCCGTCATTGCGGGCTTGACCCGCAATCTCAAACGTGGCGCGATGTCTTGCGCTTCGCTTGCGAAGCGGCCCGAAGGGTTTGGCGCCGCGCTGTGCGCGGGAAGTTTCGCCGAAAGCGAAACCGCCAGAGTTTTGCCGGAGGCAAAACTGCAAAAGCATCGCGCCCTATGGGGTGACCGGGACTAGTACAATGTATCATCTAAATCTTTACAAATCGCGCTGGATTGCTTCGCCCGTATACGTATCAGTATACGAAGCACTATTGGGCTCGCAATGACGGCTGGAAGGGCGTGTGGCTGCTTACAGCCGCGTCATTGCGAGGGCAAACGGCAAGAGCAGAGCCCTTGCCCTACGGCCACGCTCGTATATGACGCCTGCAATCCAGTTCATGACGGATGTAAGTCATGTGACTGCTTACAGCCGCGTCATTGCGAGGGCAAATGACTACGGTTCACGCCCGTAGATGCCCGAAGCAATCCAGTTCACGCATTAAAGGCGCTATTCTTTGTGCGGGCAAAGTGTAAAGTTTTAGATGTTACGCCGTACTAACCGCACTAATTAGCTTCCCGCATCATATTAATCTTCCCCCCCGCCAGCAGCATCTTCCGCTCTTTATCCGACACGTCCAGGCGGAACTCAAACGTCCGGCCCTTGCATTCGGCGGTCAGCGGCCCGCCCCCGGCTATCTGCCCGGCTATGTCCGCGAAGGCCAGCTCGTCAAGCATGTCCAGCCTGTCGTAATCCTCCGCGGCGGCGAACGTCAGCGGCAGTATGCCCGAATTGATCAGGTTGGATTTGTGGATACGGGCGAAGCTCTTGGCGATGACCGCGGCCACGCCCAGCTGCAAGGGCGCCAGAGCCGCGTGCTCGCGGCTGGAACCCTGGCCGTAATTCTCCCCGCCGAGAATCACGCCGCCGCCGTTTGCTTTGGCGCGCGCGGCAAAGCCCTCGTCGCAGGGGCTAAGGCAGAATTCGGCCAGATATGGGATGTTGGAGCGGAACGGCAGCAGCTTGGCGTGGGAGGGCATGATGTGATCCGTCGTGATATTATCGCCCAGCTTGATCAGGACTTTTGAAACAAGGTCGCCCGCCGGCCTCTTGTTCAGCGGGAAATCCTTGATATTCGGCCCTTTTTCGATAACAACGCCGGTAGGGTCATCCGGCGGCGTCTCCACCATATTGTCGTTTACGGCGAACGCTTTGGGCGCGGGCATATGCGGGATATCAACGCCCGCGGGGCTTGTCAGCGCGCCCATTACCGCGCTTACCGCCGCGGTCTGCGGGCTGACCAGATAGACCAGCGCGTCCGCCGTGCCCGAGCGGCCCTTGAAATTGCGGTTGAACGTGCGCAGGGAGACGCCGCCCGTCCTGGGCGACTGGCCCATGCCGATGCACGGGCCGCAGCCGCATTCCAGCACGCGCGCGCCGGCCTCGACCAGGACGCGCAGCGCGCCGCTTTCCGCGAGCATGGTCAGCGCCTGCTTGGAGCCGGGGGAGATGACGAGGCTCACGTCCGGGTGGACGGTCTTGCCTTCGAGAATTTTGGCCACCGCCGCCAGATCCGCGTAGGAACCGTTGGTGCAGCTGCCTATTGCGACCTGGTCTATCTTCAGGCCCTGTATATCCGCCACTTTTTTCACGTTGTCCGGGCTGTGCGGCGCGGCGGCCAGCGGCTCCAGCGCGGATAAATCTATATCTATAACGCTGTCGTAAACCGCGCCTTCATCCGCCGAAAGCTCGGCGAAGCACTCGCCGCGCCCCTGCGCCGCAAGGAAATCCCGCGTGGCCGCGTCGCTTGGGAAAATGGAGGCCGTAGCGCCCAGCTCCGCGCCCATATTGGTTATCGTCGCGCGCTCCGGGACGGTCAGGGTTTGCGCGCCGTCCCCGGAATACTCTATTATTTTGCCCACGCCGCCTTTGACGGACAGCACGCGCAGGACTTCCAGAATGATATCCTTCGCGGAGACGCCGTTTCGCAGCCTGCCCGCCAGCCGCACGTTGACAATGGCCGGCATTGTGATATAATACGGCGAACCGGCCATAGCGCAGGCCACGTCCAGCCCGCCCGCGCCGATGCCCAGCATTCCTATGCCGCCGGCCGTCGGCGTGTGGCTGTCCGAACCCAGCAGCGTCGCGCCCGGCCGCCCGAAGCGCTCGATATGCACCTGGTGGCATATGCCGTTGCCGGGGCGGGAGAAGCGTATGCCCTTCTTGCGGGCGATTGTCTGGATGAACCTGTGGTCGTCCGCGTTTTCGAAGCCCTCTTGCAGCATGTTGTGGTCGACATAGGCGACGGAAAGCTCCGTCTTTACCCTGGGCGCGCCTATGGCCTCCAGCTGCAAGTACGCCATCGTGCCCGTGGAATCCTGCGTCAGCGTCTGGTCTATCCTTATGCCGATTTCCGCGCCCTTTATCATCTCGCCCTCGACGAGATGGGCTTTAATTATCTTTTCGGCTAATGTCAGAGCCATCTTCGATACCTCCCGGTTTGTTTTCCCCGGCTTCCCCGCCGACGTTTATCCTCTCCAGCGCGTTGTAATACACGATTTCCAACTCCTCGTCGGTTATCAGCGTCACGCGGCCGCCGTCGTACTGCGCGTCCACCCAATCCTTGATATAATGGACTATTGGGTCGGTCTTGGCGTAGGCGCGCTCGCCGCGCAGCTTGAAATGGCTGTTCAGGAAATGCGCTATGCCCGCGAGGCCGGATGTATTGGAAATCGCGACCTTCACCTGGCGGTTCAGCAGCTTTTCCGTGTTGAACACGTTGTAAACCTCTTCGTTTTTAAGTATGCCGTCGGCGTGTATGCCCGCCCGCGTAACGTTGAAGTTCCTGCCCACGAACGGCGTCATGGGCGGAATCTCGTAATCCAGCTCGTTTTCGAAATACTCGGCTATTTCGGTTATGACCGTGGGCTCCATCCCGTCCAGCGTCCCGCGCAGCTGGGCGTATTCAAAGACCATCGCCTCCAGCGGGGTGTTGCCGCAGCGTTCGCCTATGCCCAGCAACGAGCAGTTGACCGCGCTCGCGCCGTAAAGCCAGGCGTTGGCCGCGTTCGCCACGCCCCGGTAAAAATCGTTATGCCCGTGCCATTCCAATAATTCGCTGGGCACGCGCGCGTGATGCACAAAGCCGTGCACGATGCCGTTCACGCTCCTCGGCAGCACCGCGCCGGGGTATGTGACGCCGTAGCCCATGGTATCGCAGGCGCGTATCTTGACCGGCACGCCGGATTCCTTCATAAGCCGCATAAGCTCGCAGGCGAAGGGGATGACAAAGCCGTACATATCCGCGCGGGTGATGTCCTCGAAGTGGCAGCGCGGGCGAATGCCGGCCTCGATGCATTCGCCGACCACGGACAGGTAGTGGTCGATGGCCTGCCGGCGCGTCATGTTCATCTTGTGGAAAATCTGATAGTCCGAGCAGCTTACGAGGATGCCCGTCTCTTTTATGCCTATAGACCTGACCAGCTCATAATCCTTTTTCGAGGCCCTTATCCAGCACGTTACCTCCGGGAACTCATAACCCCTCTCCAGGCATTTATACACCGCGTCCCTGTCCTTTTTAGAATAGACGAACAGCTCGGTCTGGCGGATTATGCCGTTTTCGCCCGAAAGCCTGTGCAGCAGGTCATACAGGTGCAGTATCTGTTCGGCCGTATAAGGCGCGCGCGATTGCTGGCCGTCGCGGAAGGTGGTGTCGGTTATCCAGATTTTGTCCGGCATGTTTATCGGCACAATCCTGTGGTTGAACGCGACTTTGGGCAAATCGTCATAATTGAAGAGCGTGCGGTAGAGGTTGGGCTCGTCCACGTCCTGCAAGGGGTACGAGGTCTCTATCCGCTCCAGCAGATTCGTTTTGGGGTTGAAGTCAAACACTTATTTCACTTCTTTCTTATATTAAAAAATTCGATGAAAAATTCGCTTGCAAAATGTGAATAAATGGGGTATAATAAGGATAGAAATAAAGGAGAGAGTGTTGGCGCACTCTCTCCACACAGGCCGTAAAACGGTTGGACAGTTGGTTAAGAAAAATAACCGCTTGCCTTAGCTAACCAGGGGCGGTTATTTTCTTTTTGAGAAAATGTCCGTCAAGGCAATCATCAGCTTTACCAGACCTACAACAAATGTCATAGATGAGAAAACAAGCATGAATGCTTCAAACATAGACATGGGCGTCACCCCCTTTCGGAGGACTAGCCCAACCGCTCATTAGCCCTGTGCGTATTTATTCTATCACTCTTCCCGGGGACTAAGGTCAATATCCTTCAGCGGAACCAGTTTGCTCTTCTTGATAAGCTTATAGCAGACGAACAGGACGATTACCAGGATAAGCCCGATAAAATACAGAAACACGTCCGCCGGGGCCAGGCCCGTGAGGAAAAACTGCCCGACTATCGCCACCAGGCATAACAGCGCGGCGAGTATGGGGCCCACGGGGAAGAGCAGCGCCTTGAACCTGAGTATATCCAGGGACTTGCCCTGCGCCTTGAACGCCATCCTGAACCTGATATGCGACACGGCGACGCCGAACCAGACTATAAACACCATCAGCCCGACGATATCCATAATCCATATATAAACCTGGCCCTTGCCCACATAGTTTGTGACAAGCGCGAACAGGCCGATTACCGAGGTTGAGAGCACGGCGACGATGGGAACGCGGCGTTTGTTGGATTTTAAGAATATTTTCGGGGCCGCGCCGTTTTCGGCCATGCCGTACAGCATACGGGAGCCCGCGTAGATACATGAGGAAGTACACGAAAGCACGGCCGTCAGCACGACGAAATTGATAACATACGCCAGCCAGCCTATGCCAAGGCTGTTAAACGCGATGACCATCGGGCTGTAAAAAACGTCGTTGTTCGGGTTGGCCAGGTTGGGGTCGGTAAACGGAACCAGAAAACCAATTATCGCTATTGCGCCGAAATAAAAGATAAGGATTCTGTATAGAACGGCGCGTATTGAACGCGGCACGTTGACGGCGGGGTTTTCCGATTCCGCCGCGGCCACGCCCACGGCCTCCGTTCCCGCGAATGAAAACCCCGCGAGCATAAAGACACTTATCACGCCGGCAAAGCCGCCGACAAACGGGGCCCTGCCCTTATCCGGGTCGGCCAGTATCCAGTTTGAAACGCCGGGGGAATGCCCGCCGACGCCCAGTATGACAAAAATGCCTATGATAATGAAAAGCGAAACCGCGGCGACCTTGATGCTCGAAAACCAAAACTCCGACTCGCCGTAGGCGCGCACCGAAAAAATATTGATGCCAATGACTATAACGGCAAAAATAATGATAAACACCGAAGGGTTGACGTTCGGCAAAAACAACTGCATGGCCGCCGCGCTCGCGATAAGCTCCACGGCTATCGTCGCCGCCCAGTTTATCCAATACGCCCAGCCAAGCGAGAAGCCGAACGCCGGGTCCACATACCGCGCGGCGTATGTATAGAACGAGCCCGCCACCGGGTTGTGCGTGGAGAGTTCGCCCAGGCTGGTCATGATGAAGTAAATCATTATGCCGGTGAGCGCGTAAGCCGCCAGCGCGCCGCCCGGCCCGGCCTGGCTCACGGAGGCCCCGCTGCCCATAAAAATGCCCGTCCCGATTGTGCCGCCGATGGCGATCATGTTCATGTGCCGCGCTTTGAGTGACCTCTTGAGGCCTCTCGTTTCCTTTGCCTTCTCCTGCAAAATTCTCACCCTGTCTGATAAAACTGTGAAGTAATTATACCACAGGGGGATGAATTTTTCAATACCCAGTGCAAATAAAGACTGGTAATTCCCTATCTCCTATTTTAGCTCTTATTTTCTAAAAACAAACAGGTACTCATGTGCCAGCAACAGAAAATTATACTTAACACTATTGGTTTTCCAGTAGCCCGTTGCCTTGCAGTTGTGCTGCTCCTTGATAATCAATTCTTTGAGCGTGAAACCCGCATTTTGAAAGGATTTCATGACTTCAAAACTCATAGTGATAACGCACCCTTTTTTTCGTGTATCACCCATCAGAATAGCACAGAATTTTCCGCGTTTCAAAACGCGGTAGCATTCCGCCGCCACGGTTTTCATCTGCTCCAAAAACTCCGCTACGCCAAGCAAAGAGAGATCGCCTTCAATGTCTTCGCTGTAATGGATAATATCGGCGTAAGGAGGGTGAGTACATATAAAATCTATACTTGCATCGTCGATAAAGCCCAACCTGCGAGCATCGCCATGAATGATTTTTACGTTTCCTGCATTCGGATATTCGAAATCCGTTTTTTCTTGACATCGTCGCAGAGCTTCAAGATTAACATCAACGCCGATAATGTTGCGGTTAAGCAATTTTGCCTCAACGAGCGTCGTGCCGCCGCCAACAAACTGGTCAAGGACAATATCACTCTCCGCGGAATAACGCAACAGAAGATTGCGCGGAATAAAAGGCGACCAATTGCCGCGATATTTTGCATCATGCGTCGCCCAGTTTCCGCGTTCGGGGAAAGACCAAACTGTGTTCATTTCAAGCTCAAAATTATCTGGCTCCCATTTTGTTATTGTCATATAAACAAGCGCTCCATTACGCCATTATTAAGATCGTCTATGTTATATATGTGTTCCATCACATCGAAAGTTTCTTCAAGATTATTTCGCGCGGAACGCCATCCGTGTCCGTCAGTAAACCAAACAAACTCAAAACCATCGATTTGCCAAGATTCTAACGCAATAGTTTTGTAGCTACGGGCGGTTTCGTTGAGTTTTGAGCCACCGCTCGCGTAAAAGTTTGTTTCGATCCCATAAATAGCATTTGATTTTCTTACAACAAAATCAAACCTCTTCACCGCTTTACCCTGATTTGAAAGAAATGATAAATCGATTCCCCACTTGGTTTCGATTGCCCTGATAGCCATCTCTTTGAAATATGTATCACCGGCAACCAGACCTGCTTTACGCAAATATGATTCTACGAGGTTTTCCATGAGATGACCACCGCGATTCTTGCGACCGTTGCTGTCAAGGCCGGTTTCCACGCCTGTGGCGTAGTCAACAAGGCTTGAAAGAATGTGTTTCTCCATGAGATTAAATAACCCTGTCTTTCGCATAAAAACTTTATATTGTTCCGGCGAGTAATTCATGTTGCGGAACGAATATAAAAACTCTCCATCGCCGTCAATCGCGTATATTTCATTTCCACGGACAGCAAGCAACAGCGGAACGCATTTTAGCGTTTCGGGATAGCGAGCTACAAGCGCTTCAAAGTCTACTTCGATGCTTTTTGAACCTATAAGGGAATTCAAAATATTAAGTTCGACTTTTATCGTGTCAATATTGCGATGTACCTTTGCAAAATCGACATAATAGGCATAGTCGGATATACTTGACTTAAATTTTGAGAGCCATTCGGTAAAATCGCGCATGGTTCAGTCTCCTTCAGTTTTTGGGATTTAGTAGCTTGCTATAAGCAATTCACTGATTTTCCCCCGTGATGAGCCAACGGAATTAATTGCCCGGCCTGCACTGATCCTAGCTATGTTATGGCGTGAATATAAGCGGTCGAAAAAATCATCTGAATCATTCACATTTTTGGGGTCGCTGTTGCTGGCGACAATGTATGCCCCCTTTTCGCTCAATTCGTCAATGAAACAAGCGAGTTCCGCTTGTTCCTTATCGCCAAAGCCATTTTCCGCATATGAAGTAAAACTTGCCGTCAGCGAGAGCGGACGGTAAGGGGGGTCAAAATAGGCGAAGGTGTTATTATCAATAAAACCGCGGGATTCTTTATAATCGCCGCAAATAATTATGACGCCTTGCAATTTTTCAGACACTGCCCGTAAATTCCGCTCATCACAAATAGTGGGGTTTTTATAACTGCCTTGAGGCACATTGAACGCGCCATGCGAATTTACGCGGTATAATCCATTAAAACAAGTTCTATTTAAGAAAATAAATAAGGATGCAAGTTCAACCGAATCAATTCCCATAGATTTTAGAACATTGAATCTGTCGCGCGCCGAATAGTAAATCTCTTTTCGAACCTCGTCATCTGCGGCGAGATAACTGTTCTCCATATTTTGCAATGAGCCTATCATTTCATCAATATTATCTCTTATGAAAACATAGGTTTGCACAAGTTCCCGGTTAATGTCGCTTATATAAACCTCTTGCATGGCATACCGGCCAAGAATATCAAACAAGACAGCTCCGCCGCCGACGAATGGCTCTGCGTATTTTGTTATTGACACGCCGAGCCTTATGGGATATTTACGCCTAATATTATCTAATATTTGTGACTTGCCGCCTGCCCATTTCAAAAAGGGCTTTACCGTCATATCCGAAGGTGGTTCAAAACGAGATTTACGTCCATCCTCCGGCTTTTTAGCCGATTTAGGAATAAGCCACATTTTACCGATTAATTCAGCGCCATCAATTCGGCTCTCAGCACATAGAATCGCTACGCGGCGCTGCGTTATGCCCCATTCTTCCGCTGCTTCTTTTGCTGTTAAATAGTCCATAGCGGCGCACTCCCCCACGTAAAATCTTGTATCATTATATTCTATATTTAGAAGTATGTCAATACGACGATTTGTTAGTATCACTGTAATCTCATCTGTAATCTCATCGTTCTTTGCCTATCTGTAGATGGACGCGTTCACCGGGCACGAGAAAGACCTGCCGGTTTTTGTGTAGCCCTTGAACAGGTAGGCCGGCTGCAGGATGCTGTTATCATATACATACACCAGCTCGCAGCCCGTCAGCGTCACCGGCGTCTCGTCGGCGGGGGAGGGCGGGAGGCCGCAGAAAGCGTCGTATTCGGACATTATCGGGCATCTGGCGAAATTTTCATAGGTATAAAAATAGTAGACCATGTTCAGCACGTTCCCGCAGCGGTCCAGGTACAGCGTGGTGTTCAGGGCGTTCTTTTTTATCCCGGCCAGCAGCGGCACAAATTCCGCCTCGAACCCGTTGCCGTCCGCGAACAGGCTTATTTGCGCGTAATTTGTAAAAAAGAACCGCCGGAAGAAATCTTCCGCCAGGCCGGAGGCCTCCGCGCTGCCGATTGGCGTATCCAGCGCGTGGTTTTTCATATTTTCCAGCTGGAGGAAGCCCTCGCTTTTGCTGACAGACAGGCGGAATTCGTCATCCTGATATATAAAGGCGGCGCTTGTCTCGGCCGCGCTGCCGCCGATACCGAACGTATGCGCGAAGCTTTCGGCGAAGGCGGGCGTCACGGGCGGCGTTGTCGGCAGATATTGGTTAAGGTTTCCGCCGGGCGTGGCGGAAAGCGTGAAATCCGGCTTATAGGCGCGCGCGGCCGCGTTATACATGGCCGCGCTCGTCCCGGCCGCTTTTCCGTATGAAAACAAACGCGGCAGGCCCAGCAGCTCCAATATCAGCACAAATATAAGACTGAGCAATATGATAACGAGCAAATCTTTTCTGAGTGACACAAAAAGTCTCCCAAACGTTTTACATATAGTATCTCAGTTTTTTGCCCCGCTTATACGTAAAGGCAGGCCATTGCGAGGCCTGCCTTTATTAAGAATCTGTCTGCTTTATAATACTATCTGTGAATTGTGCCTGCGGTTCCTGTGTTCGTGCGGGCGCCGGCCGCGCTGTACACGCCGTTATATGGCGCGGCGTTGGCCATATTCACCCCTTGCGCGGCGTTATTGGCGGTGGCGGTGTTGCGGTAAATCGCGCCGTAGTTATTGATATTCGCCGGGTTTACGGCGTTGGCGCTGGCCGCGTTCATGCCCTGCATGGAATTTACGGCCGCGTTGTACGCGTTTGTGTTGATGTTCGCGGTGTTCATGCCGCGGTTGACGTTATTGCTTGCTCCGCCAGCCGGGGCAGCGTTCGCTGTGCCGGCGTCGCTGGGGGAAGCGGCGAATGTGCCGGTCACCTGTCTGTTTGTGTTGTTGATTCTGTAGGCGTGGAACCGGTTGGGGTCGGCGTTGGGGTTGCGGTAAGCGCGGTTATTGTAACCCTGGTTGCCGTAAGCGTTCATGCCGTAGCCGGCTCCGTACATATTGCCGTAGCCCGCCTGACCGTAGCCCGCCTGACTGTAGACCCCCCGGCCGTAGCCCGTCTGCCCGTAGCCCGCGCCGTAAACGCTGGTGTGGAGCGGGGCGCGCCCCAGGAATGACGCGTTGCCGTGGTTGACATTCGAAGGTATGGCGTTGCCGCGCGCGGTGTTGTTCGCGCCGGCG
>JGI20166J26741_11062225_pt1 | contig 14466 bp, 10 predicted proteins | sample TergutCu122P5_FD_26741 | JGI IMG/M metagenome (IMG submission 26741)
ACGGACGCCAGGGGCGTTGTATCCACATACGCGGTGGCGGAACTCCTCACACTGTCGCCCACAAGTATCAATGAGATGAAGCATTCCGGCTATCCGCTGAGTCTGTTCACCTGTACTTACGGCGGACAGTTTCGTGTGACCGTGCGCTGCGCGGCGCTGGGTGAAGATGGGTCTAATAGCTCGGGCTAAATAATGGGTACCCCGCCAAAAATGAACATAAAAAGAACCCTGTAACCATTGGGTTTAGCCGGATAAGGAGTATCATCAGAAATTCGATCCCACAGTCAGCGCACGGTATTTGTGACCGAACAGCTCAAGGCGGACGATATGATGCTGTGGGTAGATAAAGTCACAAATATCTGCGCCTGCGCTGATGAAATCATCAGAGCCGAAAAATCATCAGAGCCGAACTGATTTATGATTAAAGTGAAGCTGGCGGATGCAATAAAATCGCATCCGCCAGTCTATTTCTATTAAGTTACAGTAGAGAACCCCGATACTCAAGAGGCAGACCCCGAACAAGGCAACGGACGGCAGTCTGGCTTATTTTGTACGATTGCCTGCATTATCAAAATTTGCCCTTAGTGCTTTTTCTGTGAACAGGACAATGATAATTAAAAGCACAAGTTGCGCTGTAATGAGAATCACGCAAAATTTTCCGACAGTGACTACTCCGTTATGTAGCAGAAAAATGCCAACTATTACAGATATTGCAGATAAAATAAACGCAATCACTCCGATAACCAAGAATAATTTCCCACAGTATTTATGGGCGAAGTCCCATGTGTCTTTGTTTTTCATTGACATTTTCGTTCTGTAACCGATTACGGCGTTGATCTTTTTAGGACGTGATTTAACAAAAAAAATGCCGGAAACCACCATAAGAATCGGGACTAAAAGACAAATCCCATAAAGCAAATATTCCATACCGTTACCTCCAATAATATAGATTCTGTCGTATATATAAACGGCGCAATCCCGCCATTGAAAACCATTATTATGTTTGTTCTTCCGAAAGTAAAAACGTACTTGAAAAGTCAAGGGAAAAATGCAGAAGCATCGCGGGGATCAAGCTATCTGTAACTAAGACCAAACACATCAATAACGCTCCAAATAACCCGGTTTTAATCACGCCCTGCAACCCTTGATATATGTGAAAGAATCCAAATATCACACACGTAATCAAAACAACAAGTAATATCGGAATACCGGGGAATATCATTTGAAGAAGAAACGCCAGAAATCCCCGAAAAATAACCTCTTCGCAGATACCGGCGCTGAGGCACATAAACGAGAACAGCCACTTTTCTTTTTTGGTTCGCGGAAGCGACTGACCGGCTCCTTCGCCGGTGTCAAGTTTTTTTGCCTCTCCTCTAGATTTAGCGCTTGTAAGCAAAAGAATGGTCTGATACAAAAGAAAGGCGAGTAATAATCCACTTAAAATGAGAATTACGGTAGTAAACCACGTACTATGGTTAAAGCTAATCAACTGTAACCTAATATCTCCGGGGCTTATGCTTCCAATTAGACACATAATGAAAACAGCTACCGCAAGACCCCAGAGCAAAGCGATCGATTGATAGTAGCCCCTGCACTTCATTTTTTCCGTGATAATGACAGCTCTGTCTTTCTTCTCTGACAAAGCCGCGGCTAACGTTGTTACCGCAAGTAAAATGAATAGCACCGATAGAAGCACTATATACATGCAAATTACCTGCCTTGCTAATTAAGCATGTTATTTATGAGTTCTTCCGATAATCTTTTATAGCGAGGCTCGTCAGATAAAGCAGAAAACGCAGGATTTCCAATTACCGCATCCGCTATGTCTTTTTTTATTGACTTTTCATCACGCGGCAGTTCCGTTATCCCTAAAGGGAAAATCTTTGACGAATCATCTATCAAGGTGAAAAAGCTATCACCTTTTCCCAGTTTTATCGGGTAAATATCGCTTGTCACAAGTTCTGTGTATATTTCAAGAATGTCAAGTGTCTTTTCGGCGTTCTTATTGGTAATATATCCTTGCGCGGCGGCTAAATAAAACGGCATGATAGTGATCGGCGCAAGTTCTTTCAATTTAAATACTTCAATTATTGCCATCGCACGATTGTAAATCTCATCAAACTGCGCCTGCTCGTCGGCGGTGATGGTAAGATATACAGGTATCGTGTCGAAAAGCCACATAATAATGCTATAAATGTTTTCTTGCAGTTCAGTTTTTGCCTCCTTTATCTTTCCTATCATAAGATAAGCCTGAGCAAGCAGTCCTTCTTTGGGAGGTGCGGGGTTTGCATTTTTGAGCAAATCTATTGTTGCATTAGGATTTCCGAGCATCATTTCGCAAGTCGCTTCCATATGAAGGGCAATTTGTCTTAAATCTATGTCATCGCTTTCAATTCTCACTCTACTAAATAACTCTTTCGCTTCCTTGATTGTAGAAGTCTTTTGCTCTTCGTCATTTGATGTGGAGCTGTAACTCAAAAACAACATACCCATTTGATATAATAAAGGGAAGCAGGCATAATACTTTGTGATTACTTCATGGCAATGCTTCTTCACTTCATTAAACGGTTTAGTGCCAAACTCGTTGGTCAGTTCCGCCTGGAGCTTATGAATATCCTCGTTTGACATTTGCGGTTCATAGCCCATCAGCTCGTCTAAGCTGATATTAAAAAAAGCAGCGAGCTGCGGGAGATAAACAATATCAGGATAGCACTGCTCCGTCTCCCATTTGGAAACGGATGCTTTGGAAACCCCGACAAAATTCGCAAGGTCTTCCTGTGTAATACCTTTTTCTTTTCTTTTGCCGATGATTACTTTCGCAATATTTATTCCCCGCATTGCAGAACCTCCAAACCTCTATACCCTTTATTATAAAAGAAAATGAAGCCATTTTCAATGGAGTTATTGTTAACTATAGCCTTAAAAATCAACCAGAGGGCAACATCTAGGTTTCTGTGTTCTTTCTTAATTATCCAGGCTGTTCATGGGCGGGTAGTACTTACCCGCAAACAGCGCAGTTTGTCACGTCCAAAATGTAAATTTTACCGTACGCCGCTATACCCATTGGGGAGAAAGGGCTGGAGGCGCTCATAGCCGAACGCGAGGCGCGAAAGCAGCGGCCGAGTAGAAGCGCGTAAAACGCACACAACGACGCAGATTTCTCTGCGCCGTTGTGCATACTTCCTTGTCCCTGTGAATCCTTGAGATTACAGGGTTTTCTCTTGGCGGAGATGGAACAGTACCTTTTATAGATACAAATGACCCCCAATACCCACAAACCCTGCAAATTACGGTGGACAGAGACACCGTAAAAGAATACATCACCCGCGTTGACCTATATAAGCTCTTGCCTTATTTCTCCGCAATGATAGCACAGAACGGGAGGTGAAGTCAATGACCAAGCTGGAAATATGGCTTGACAAGTTGCCGGAGGACAAAGCCAAATATTACAACCGTACTCGAATGAGTATAGAACTGTTCGCCCAAAAGATAGGGTATAACGCGCAAGGCATACTCGAAGATTTTAGGCGGAACGGCTACATTTACGTCGAGGCGGAGCGAACGGTGAAGCTCTCCGCGAATCCTTGTTTAACCCGGCTGAAAAGTAGAATGACCTAAATTCTTACTATATTTCAGTAGCGTTTATTTCTTGCGGCCCGAATTTAACTTTGACTGGACGCGCCCAAAGAGAGGCGCGCCGATGATAGGGGTATGTTGACCTGTCGTTATGACTGTCCCATGCGTAACGACACCCTTGTAAAAATCATTTTTCAGAATATCGGCAATTGCCTGTTTTGAGAAGGAATTATCCCTTTGCGTGGTATACCCCATGCTGTCAAGATAGTCCTTGACCTTGCCAATACTGCCGAGCTCTAAGTACATGGTGTAAATCGTTCGGACTATTTCAGCCCCGTCAGGGTCAACCTCTATTTCGGCGTCACTTGTCCACCTATATCCGAGGGGCGCAACACCACAAGCCTTTTGACCCGCACGGGCTTTAGTCTTGCGTCCCTTCGCCAATTTGAGGTTAATAGAAAGCCGCTCATATTGGTCAAGCAACTCAAACATGCCATTGAGAAGAAAGTCGTTAGGGTCATTTTTATAAAGACCATAGGACGGTTGTTCAATGCTGATAACGTCCGCTTTGGCCTGTTTAAGCTCCCGCTGTATAATGACCTTTGCTGCATCGTCGCGCCAAAGACGGCTTGTATTTAAGACAACGACCTTACGAACGCCGTTAAGAGACACGAGAAGGTCAGTAAGACCCGCCCTGTCCGTCAGAGTGCCAGATATACCCCTGTCGATGAAGACCTGTACCAATTCAAGCCTGTGTTCCTTGCAATAGTCTTTGATTGCCTTACGCTGTGTTTCAAGACCATAACCTTTTTCAGCCTGTGTCTGTGTACTGACCCTGATATAGCCAAAGACCTTTTCAACTTCTTGCGTGTCTTTTACTTTTAGTCTGACCATGTGATAACACCCCCTGTATAGCTTGATATGAGTGTATCATAAAATTAAAGATTAGTCAACTATTATTCATAATATTTTACTATAATGACTTGAACACATTGAAATTGCTAGACTATCCACCATAACATCTAATAAGTCTATGCCTTTCATAGACCCCCTCACCCTTAAATGGCCTCCCGCAGTGAAAAACACGTGACCAGCCCATAAACAATCGCGCGTCATTTTTTGCGGAAAAAGCGGAGGGCTTGACCCCAAACAGTTGTCCATAAATATAAAATTCGGAGGCCGCGCAAAGAGTAAAGGCTTATTTGAACGATAAGTAAGCATGTTTGACCCGAAAGGCCGCGAAACAAGAGAACAGTTGCTCAATGAGTAACAAATCGAAGGGCGCACAGAGCGTAAAGGCTTATTTTAACGAGAAAAGATAAATGACCTGTGACCGCGCAGATTGAAAAGTAGTTGAGAAAAAATAAGAGAATCAGAGGGGCGCGAAACAGTAAAGGCTTATTTGAATGAGAAACCGTTAGAAATGACCTATAAGCCGATTTATACCCATGAACGGGACTACAGACCCAAAGTAGGTGGGATTTAGTCCGCATTTTGAGAGCTTTCGTACATGTAAAGGCTTATTTTAACGAGAGAGCGCCAAAAGACCACCCATGCAGAGAGAGAATGACCCCTCACCCGATAGACCCATGTAGCGGCAAAATTGTGTGCCCCTGCTACGGGTCTTTTTTATTTGTCGGTTTGAGGTCATGGAAAATATGGAGGGGCGTCACCCTCTGTCTTAATACCCCGGCAACAATACATTAGGTTTGTGCGACTGTTATCAATTCTACGATAAGCATTAGACAAACCCAGAATGACCTACAAGGGTCATTCAACGCCTTGCGGGTATCCCAATACCCCCCACGACATAAAAGCCGCTTAAATGACCTGCAAATGACTTGCGGGCAAAAAAGACCCCAAATTGTACGGGAATGACCTTGTATGTGGGACATTTATCAGCGTGAAACATATGCCCGGCTATGGGCTTTTTGTAAACTGCGGGGCCTCCCGTGTACATCACGTATACATGTCCGCGATACTACCCACGCATTGCGTAAATACACGCTAACAATATTATTCGCGCGCGCCCGCACGCTGCGTGCGGGATTATTTTATTACATAGCTAATATTACATAACTAATAGAAGTTATACTATGACTTACTTTTATATCCAGTAAAGACTTACGTCTTTACTATGGGATATGAGTCAGCGCGCGCATAAGGCGTAGGTGCGCGTAATACGCGCGAGGGATTTAACCTCCAAAAATGTGCTACTGAAGACGGCGCGAAAGTTTAATCCCCCGCCACCTTGTATTTATGACCCGACCACAGCTATTTGATTTATGCTACTGAGAGCCCACTTTACAGCATATCCCCCAGACAAGCCTAGAATGACCTACAAGGGCTGTTTAACGCCTTGCAAGTGTCCCAATACCCCCCGTGGCGTAAGAACGGCTTAAATGACCTAGAAATGACTTGAAAACAAAAACAACCTATAGCACACAAAAATGACCTTGTACGTGATAGGCTGTTTATTTGCTAAGGCCTGCAACGGGTCTTTTGTATTTTAGGGACATTACTTTCGCCTGTTAAAGTCCACTACGATGATTTTACCCGCTCTTTTTGGTTCACCTTGAAGAAAGCTCTCCCTTGCTCTAAGTACACGTCTCTTTGCTCTGCCGTTAACGAGCGGAATACACGTAGAATTTCGTCCTCTTGACGTGTGTTCGTCTTCCCGGTACGGAAATCTAACAGGTAGTCAATGGACACGTTAAAATACCTTGCCAATTGCTTCAAGGTGTTAAAGTCAGGTTCACTGGTATTTTGAACATAGCCGCCTATCGTGGATGGAGCTATATTCAAATCGTTCGCTACCTGTTTTTGTGTCATGTCCCGTTCCTCAATTAGCTCTCGCAAAACATCTCCGAAGTCCATGTAATCATCTCCCATGCCATTTTAACGTAGAGAGTGACAGGCAAAGGCTGAACAACGGAAATATAGTTGACGCAACGCGAAAGTCGTATTATAATGCTGATACAAGACAAAATACTGTCAGGGTCAGAAAAGATAATGGGAGGGTTCAACCATGTTCTGCGCAAAATGTGGAAAAGAAATTGATGACGCCGCGATTATCTGTCCAGGGTGCGGAGTGCCTACGCAAAACTACAATGCCCAGCAATCACCCCCTGTCGAGGGTGACATGCCGGTGACTGCTCCCGCTGTCAGCGGGGTCATGTGTCCGAACTGTAATACTCCGATGGCTCCGACAAAGACACATAAAATTTTCGGCGGGATGGTCATTGCCGGTTTTGCAATCGCGTTGGTGTCCTTGTTGGGTACAGGTTGGATTACTGCCCTGCTTATGATTGCGGGGATACTGTTGGTCATTTTCGGTTTTAAGGGCAAGAAAAGCCCTGACAGTTTATGTCCGGCCTGCGGTAAAAAACTGTCAGAAAGCGCAACACCCGAAAAACAGAAAATGAACTGGAAAAAAGAGTGGTTCAAAAAATGGTGGATATGGGCGATTGTGGCGGCGGTCTTGATTGTCGCGGTAAATCGGGTATCCATCCTTATCAAAGACGCCTCTGTTCCTACTGTCAAGTTCACCACCGAAGAAGCATACGGAGACAGGACGGAAAATTCACAGCCTTTGGGTATTTATGACGTGCAAATTGTAGAGAGGTCAACGGGCAATTATCTTGTCGGCAAGATAAAGAAAAACAGTTCTACCCCTGCGCAGAGCTACATAATTTTAGACGCTGAATTGTACGACAGCAAGGGAAAACCTGTCACCTCACGGGATTTGGATACGGGTAGGCTATACGATACGAACAAGAAATTGTTGTCCAATGGGGATATTTATGAATTTGAACTGCCTGTTGGTAAAGACGCAAAGCAATTCAAAATTATTAAGCTCGAAGAAATAAGCCTTGCAGACCGCAACGCAAGCGATATTAAAGGTTTACTGTCAAACGCTGAGTATTCTATCAAAAACGGGGACTTTGACAGCGCACAGCATTACCTAGACGAAGCATTGACCATAGACCCAAACAATGCGGACACATTAGCCGTGGTTCAAAAATTGGAGCAAGCAAAAGAGGCCGCAAAGACTATTCCTGTTGAATCACCATCGCCGGAAGTCTCTGCAAGTCCACCGGCTGATACACCTGATAGCTCCATGTCCCCCGGTGTCTCTGCGACACCGACGCCGGAAAACCCTCAGACAGAAATTGATGCGATAATGAGCATTATAAAAACACAGCTTAACGGTCAGTTCGGAGGAAACTATACCGTTGAATATGACGAAAAGTCAAAGACCATTGTTATTTCCGTATGGTCTGATGGCGTTACCCTCGGGTTAGCATCGGCCAAACAAGGCGATGCCGAATCAATAAAAGGATGGAACTCTCTTAAAGACAGCTTAGCTGGAATGTCAACCTCCGCTAAGTCGTTTGTAGAAGCAACCGGCGATACTGAAACAAACGTCGGAGTATTTGTCTTGAATGATTTGAATAAAGACAATATTTTGCTGGTTGTTGTCAATGGAGCTGTTACATATGACGCGCTCAATGACTAGAAATCCATAATGACCATTTCGTGCTAGAATTAACCTCTCGCTCATTTCCTGAAAAGACCTCCCAAAATTCAAAAGACCCGTAGGAGGTCACGGCAAATAGACAGCTCACATGTACAAGGTCATTTTCTTGCGCTGTGAGCTGTTTTGGTCTTTTCAGGCCATTTTTAACGTTGTGTTCCGTCTCCCGAAAAATCAACTCATTGTCAATATGAAATTCATAAAATTCGGGTTATATTACCGCACAACACCACTGTATGTTTATTTTTGACACGCGCGGTTAAATCGTGTATACTGTGCTCAGAGGTGAACAATTCATGAAAAAGCCACAAGATACCCGCCTACAAAACGCAGAATTTTATTATAACGGACTACAGGACGAAAAAGGACTTGCCCTGTTGCGTGACTGCGTGAAGTCTATCCTTGACGAACAACGTAAGGAAGCCGCCCAGCAGAAACAACAACAGGGAAAAAGCGGAAACCAATAAACACCCCCGCAGAAATAACCGCTGTACAGTACCGCTCCATAACCGCAGAATAAACCACGGAAAGAAGGAACGCACAACATGAAGCCGCCGAGACCTATTCGCCTGGAATCTGTCGTTGCCTACACCCGCTATAGCTCTGACATGCAACGTGACGAGAGCATAGAGGCCCAGCTACGGGCGATCTATGCCTACGCAGAAAAAAACGGTATGCGGGTAGTCCATGAATACATAGACAAGGCAAAGACCGCCACAAATGACAAAAGACCTGAATTTCAGCGCATGGTGATTGATTCGCAGAACGGAAAGTTTACCAAAGTTTTAGTCCATAAGTATGACCGCTTTTCCCGTAACATGGAAGACGCCATCAAATATATGGCCGATTTGAAAAAATGTGGTGTCGAGGTCATCAGCACAATGGAACAGTTTGACGATAGTCCTATGGGCGGTCTTATGCGTTACTTGTCTTTGGCTATGGCTGATATGTTCTCAAAAAATCTTTCGGGGGAGGTAGAAAAAGGCAAACGAGAGAACGCCTATAAGGGTATGCACGTAGGCGGTGTGCCGCCTTTGGGCTATGACGTAGACCGCGCTACCATGAAGCTGACCGTCAACGAAAAAGAAGCCGAGGCGGTCAGGCTGATTTTCACTATGTATTTAGAGGGTCAAGGTTATGGGAAAATCATTGACAGGTTGAATTTATTGGGCTACAAGACCAAACGCGGTCAGCCGTTCGGGAGAAATTCCCTGCATGAGATTTTACACAACGAAAAATACACCGGGACGTATGTCTATAACCTCACGGCCCCAAAATCAGCGGACGGGAAATTTAATCGTCACCAAACAAAGACCGAGGATAAAATTATCCGAGTGCCGGACGCCCACCCCGCTTTAGTCAGCAAAGAGGATTTTGACTGTATCGCTTTGAAGATGAAAGAAAACCGCAAAAACGCTCCAAGCCATACCGCGAAAGAGGTTTATTTGTTGTCCGGCAAGGTTATTTGCGGCGAGTGCGGTTCCCGGTACAACGGTATTAACCGCCCTGCCAATGGAAACCATCCGCAGTACATCTCATACCGCTGTGCGCGGAAAAATGGCGGGGTTAAGTGTAAAAACCCCGAAATACGGCGAGAGACCTTAGAATTGCTTGTGCTGGACAAATTGGCAAATGACCTCTTTAGTGACGAAATGTCCGAGCGGATATACCAAGGCTATGCCGCCCATTTTATAGGGAAAATAACCAGCGCGAAAAAGGAGCTTGATACCGTGCAGGAGGAAATGACCCGCCTGTCAGCGGACATTGATAAGGTGGTCGATTTGATGATAGAGACCAATTCGACCGCAATAAGTGAACGCCTTGCGAGTATGGAAGCCCGTATGGAACAGCTAAAAGACTATGAGAGTGATTTATCTGTGCAAGCTATGGGGGTCTTATATAAGAAGTCTTCCTATCTGAAAGCCGTCAGAACGGCAAAGAAGCAACTCGCCGAGGGAAAACTTTCCATGACCAAGGACATCATAAGCCGCTTTGTGGACGTGGTAACGGTCTACAAAGACCACATCACCGTTGCGCTTAACTTTGACGGCGTAGAGGACATCACGCGCCCACAAAGAAAGATACCGCAGAACACCACCCGTCAAGATAGTTATTCTACGGTATTCTTTGCTCCCGGTATCAACCCTAAAATTGATACTGTCGCTGGCGGAGATGGAGAGATTTGAACTCTCGCGCGCTTTCTACACGCCTACTCCCTTAGCAGGGGAGCCCCTTCGGCCACTTGGGTACATCTCCACGCTGAAGCTTAGTATATACGATTTCGCCGGATGTGTCAAGATTCAAGTTTCGCGCTTGACAAGTCCGCGCGGGAACACTACAATGGGTCTGTTCTATAAAACTACCACAGGAGGCGAGACGATGCGCGACTTACAAGAGATCTACGCCGAATTCCGGCAAGAGGTGGACAGGATCAATGCCTATACAGGCGCTCTTATGCTTATGGGTTACGACATGGAGACCGGCATGCCCAAAGGCGCCATGTTTTCCCGGGCAAAACACATGGGTATCCTCACTGAGGAGGCGTTTAAACTCCAGACCTCCGAGAAGCTGGGCGCATTGCTCGCTGAGCTCAGCCCGCGCAAGGAGGAACTGGAGGACATCCCCTACCGGCTGTTCTTCGACGTAAACGAGGAATACGAAAAGCGCAAAAGAATTCCGCCGGAATTCATGCGGGCCTATCAGGAGGATCAGAGCCTCGCCTGGCAGTACTGGCAGCAGGCCAAGGAGGCGAACGACTTCTCTATTTTTGCCCCCTGGCTCGTCAAAATGATCGACTATGCCAAGCGCGAGGCCGCTTACATCGATCCCAAAAAGCCGCCCTATGACGTCCTGCTCAACGAATACGAGCGCGGCATGACCGTGGAGGCTCTCGACCCCTTCTTTGCCAAACTGCGCGCACACATCGTCCCGCTGCTGGGGCGTATCGCGGAGAGCGGGCATCAACCCGACATCTCCTTCATGTCCCGGCCCGTGCCGGTCGAGGTTCAGCGGCAACTGTCCGCTTACCTGATACGCAAAATCGGCTATGATCTGAATCGCGGCCAGCTGCGGGAGACGGAGCACCCCTTCACCAGCGGGGGCCGCAACGACGCCCGGATCACGACGCACTACCATATCAATGACTTCGCCTCCGCCCTGTTCTCCACGATTCACGAGGGCGGGCACGCCGTCTATCAGCAGAACGTGATGGAGGAGATCGCCGACACGCCGCTGGAAGACGGTTCCTCTCTGGGCATCCACGAGAGCCAGAGCCGCTTCTATGAGAACATCATCGGCCGGAGCCCCGCCTTTTGGGACAACATCTATGAGGCCGTCTCGGCCCTGTTGGGCGACAGCTTTGCGGACGTCTCCAAAGAGATGTTCGTCGCCGCCGTCAATACGGCAAAGCCTTCCCTCATCCGCATCGAGGCCGACGAACTCAGCTACTGCCTGCACATCATGGTGCGCTACGAGCTGGAGAAGCAGATGATCGGCGGCGACATCGACGTAAACGATCTGCCCCGGCTCTGGAATGGGAAGTATAAGGAGTACCTGGGCCTGGACGTGCCCGACAACGCCCGCGGCGTCCTCCAGGACGTCCACTGGTCGAACGGCTCATTCGGCTACTTCCCCACCTACGCCCTGGGCTCGGCCTACGGCGCGCAGTTCCTCCACGCCATGCGGAAAGACCTGGACGTGGATACCCTCATCGCCTCCGGGCGGCTCTGCGAGATCACCGCCTGGCTCCGCGAGCGGGTGCAGAAATACGGCAAGGCCCGCACGCCGGAGGAATTGCTTTTGATCGCCACAGGGGAGAAATTCAATCCGGATTATTATATAAACTATTTGGAGGAGAAGTTCTGCAGGGTATACGGGCTGGAATAGGTGGCAACATTTAAAAACTATCTGTCACCCTGAGCGCAGCGAAGAGTCTTTCTCTTCGAGATTCTTCGCTGCGCTCAGAATGACAATAACCTTGTAGGGGCGGATTCAATATCCGCCCCATTGTCATATATTTTGACCCTCAAACTATCTTCATCGAAATTTTGCCCTTGACAATCCGCCCCAAAGCGGATAAACTACCCTTGTCCGGCTAAAAAACAGAGGAGTTTGAGGGATTTTTATGAATAATATCGACCCCACGATCCGTGAAAAGCTGAACCGTTTTTTGACCGAAGTCCTCAATGATATTTTGAGAGTCGAAGAAAACTCCCCTCTCGACAGACCCGAAGACCTCAGCGTCAAGGAAATTCGCGTCCTCGACGCCGTGGCAAGCGCGGCCAAGGGCGGTCTGCCGGGCCGCGCCTCGGAGATCGCGGCGCTCCTGCACGTCGCCCCGGGGACGCTCACCGCAGCCGCCGATCTGCTGCAAAAGAAAAATTACCTGAGCCGGATCCGCGATAAAGGCGACAAGCGCAGCGTCCGCATCTCTCTGACCGAATCCGGAGAGGCGGCCAGGCAGCAACACCTCGCCTTCCACAACGAGCTCACAGAGGAGATTCTTGCCAGCCTCAGCCCGCAGTCGGCAAACGCCCTCGTTCAGGCTCTGGACGCGATTCATAGCTTCTTTCTGAAAAAGGGTACGACCGGCATGCCTGCAAAGATTCTCGCCGACTCCACCTGCGACCTCAGCCCCGAACAGGCGGAGGCGTTGGGCGTTACGCTGATTCCGATGAGCATCCTGTTTGAGGATCAGAGCTTCCAGCAGGGCGTGGATTTCACGCCCGCGGAATTTTATGAGAAGATGGGCGCCTCCCGCACGCCGCCCACCACTGTGCAGCTCACCCCCTACGACCTGGAGAGCGTCTATCGCGAGGCCACGGCGGACGGCAGCGAGGCCGTGGCCCTCCACCTGTCCTCCGCCCTGAGCGGCACTTTTCAGTCGGCGGTTCTGGCCGCCCGGGAGGTCAAGGGCATGCATGTGGTGGACTCCCAGAACGCCACCTTTGGGAGCGCGCTGCTGGTGCGTACGGCGGTGAGGCTGCGGGACGAGGGCAAGAGCGCGGCGGAGATTGCGGAGACCATTTCCGCCTTGGCGAAGCGGGTACGCCTGTACGCCTATGTCTCCACGCTCAAATATCTGGTGCGCGGGGGGCGGCTCTCCACGGCCGCGGGCCTGGTCGGAACCGCGCTGCACATTTATCCCATCATCACCGTCCAGGACGGCGCGGTCAAAAACATCGCCAAGGCCAAGGGCCGGGACACCGGCTGCCGGGAGATCCTCCGCCTGGTATCGGAGGCGGGGATCGACCCCGCGTACGGCATCGTCTGGGGGCACGCCTGTGAGCCCCAGGGCCTTGAGGGGCTGAAGGCCGTTCTGGAACCCCTCACCCGGGACTGCGACGCGGATGAGTATCTCGTCGGCCCCGTGGTCGGCACCCACACGGGCCCCGGCGCGGTGGGCCTCGCGTTTATCGCAAAGGAGTAGGGAACGGATTTATCCGTTCCGTCATCATTGATACGGGATATCGGAACGGATAAATCCGTTCCCTACCGTGACAAAAAAGAGGTAACACACATGTCAAAACTTTATCACGCCTATTGCCGCGTATTTCAATTCGCCTTCAAACTGGGGATGCCGCTTCTGCCTTGGCGCAGGCCCGAAATTTTGAAGGACAGCCAAGAGCTCCTGGCAAAAATCAAAGCTGCCGGCCTCTCCAAACTCCTGCTGGTCACCGACCCGCAGCTGTGTGCCCTCGGTTTGTACGGCGGCCTGTTAAAAACCCTCGGCGACGGCGGCATTGAGGTCACCGTCTACAACGGCACGCAGGCAAATCCCAGCATCGATAACATCGAGGCGGCCTATGCCCTCTACCGGGAAAACGGTTGCCAGGGGCTCATCGCCTTCGGCGGCGGCTCCCCCATGGACTGCGCCAAGGCCGTGGGCGCCCGGGTCGTCCGTCCGAAAAAGAGCATTCAGAAGATGCGGGGGCTCTTTAAGGTTTTGAAGCGGCTGCCTTTTCTGGCGGCAGTCCCCACCACCGCCGGCACCGGCAGCGAAACTACCGTCGCCGCTGTCGTCGTGGACAGCAAAACCGGCGAAAAATACGCCATAAACGACATCTCTCTGATTCCCCGCTACGCCCTGCTGGATCCGAAGCTGACGGCGGGCCTGCCCAGGGCCGTCACCGCCCAGACGGGCCTGGACGCCTTAGTCCACGCGGTCGAGGCCTACATAGGCCGGAGCAACACCCGCCAGACCCGGCTAAACGCGCTGCAGGCGGTGTCCCTGATCTTCCAAAACCTCCGCCGGGCCTATGAGGACGGCGGCGATCTCCAGGCCAGACGGAACATGCAGCAGGCGGCGTTTTTGGCGGGCGCGGCCTTCACGCGCGCCTACGTGGGGAACATCC
>JGI20166J26741_11063336_pt1 | contig 14464 bp, 6 predicted proteins | sample TergutCu122P5_FD_26741 | JGI IMG/M metagenome (IMG submission 26741)
GGGGGGGGACGGTACCCGTTGCATAGCAGCGAGCTCAAGGGCCCATCTGGACGTTTCTGAGTTAGATAAAATCTCTTACCCCTGAAATAGAAATTAAACTACATCTAACCTTGACTGCAGTTAAGACACGTAGCATGCGTAGGGAGAAATCTGATGGGAAAAGACTAGCTGAAACGCCTAAAAAGTGGTATGAGGTTGGACTGGGTCCAGCTGGCCCAGGAAAGGACCCAGTTTGTTATTACGAACACGGTAATGATCCTCCGGGGTCCACAAAAAGGGAGGGAATTCCAAGGATCAGCGACTCAAGAAGGATTTAGTACGTAAGAGCGGAAACCTTGTTGAGTTTCACCATATGTGTTTAATTACAGTACTGACCCAGGTGGTAATTCTCCTTCATGTTCCACGCCCCGGAATAATGTATCATGGGCAGACAACCGGCAAGATATCCTACAATCTGACAGCCTGGATGATGATAAAACGTCGTACGACTACAGTCTTCCAGCTCCCTGCATCTTCAAGCTGATGCAAGTGGTACCTACCCCCCTTATGCTTAAAACTTTAATGATGAGATCTCCGCTCTTTTGGGATTTAACGCAGGGTAGAATAGCAGTTCTCTACAGACGTTTCGGGACAACCTGTCGGTCCCATCTTCAAGGGTCAAGTAGTCCAAGAAGACTTGACCCTTCAAGGTGGGACCGATAGGTTGTCCCGAAACGTCGGTAAGAAAGTACCATTCTACGTGCATAAAAACCCCAAAGTATCTCAGATTTCCTTAACGCTGACGATTAAAACGCGCCTATTTAATGCATTCCTTGCACCAAGCACACAAAACACAGATTAAAACGCTTAATTTCACAGTTTCAAGCAAAAAAAGCGTAACTGCTAAAACTATAAATATAACTGTCTTTCTTATTTGTGACAGGTGATCAACATAACATGCACAGTTCTATATTCAGAAGGTCTCAACGCTATACCGAACAACATAACAACACAGCTGTTCACCTACATAATATGCTCCATATACCTAATCATCACGCCAGTCATCTTATGCAGCTACGTCATGGGACACAGAATGCCCGAGCTTATTGTAAGTTTTCCGAAATTATTTTAATTTCTCATAAGACAATGCCATTACAATGTCCAAAACTATGTTGCACGAAACAATTTCATTTCTTCGCAGGTCCGAATATTTAATGCTCTGGGTGGAATCCTGTTCCTGGTGGCTGGAGTGGTTACCTTAGAAGGTTACAGTTTCTATTTAGTAACATATAAACTTCAGCTGGATAACTATTCAAACACAGACGACGCTGAAGCAGAGGAATATGAAGACATTATTCAAATGCTTAACAGACGAGGCGCCTTTTTGCTCGTATCTGGCATTCTCTGCCTTCTGAATTCAGTGCTTTACTTCCTTGATATCGGTTGGAGCATATACGTCACTTTGTCGTCTCTGTAAAGGCTCTAAAATGCGGATAGACAACTCAATATGATCAGACAATAAACAGAACTTTCTGAGTATCTTCCATACTAGCGCCCAGGTAAAGATAAGCCTTGTCATTAACCCGTGTTAAGGCGAAAAGGTAAAGCTTCGGTCATCCTTAAACTTGGCACTAGAAATGGATGAGGGTCACTAGGTGTGTAATTGGCGCATGAAACAAATGCCACCAGATTATAGGATTCTGACGGCAATACGTCGTAACATTTAGAACTTTGCCCATCTTTCCGTACCAAAATTAAAACCCTGCCTCATACTGTTAACGAGTACAGCAGACAGATTGATAAAGTAAGTGACTCCAAACACCAAATGATGAAGATTCATAGTCACAAAAACAAAAAGAACAAGCAAGGCCAAGAACGTATACCGTAACACTGAGGTACGTTCGTGCAACCATTGTTGCAGTGGAAAAGCATTAATTATTACATATCCTGAGTGTGGGTCTGTAGCCTGTTACCCACCACGCAAAGAGCATGTGTCGTATTATGTTTCATCTTTGTCGTGTCTGGCTCTACCACTTTTGTCCGCATTATCTCAAAAAAGGGACAATTTTCGGAAGAAAAGTTACTGAACATAAAATGGGGTTTGTTTTCCTCTACAACTTTTGTCTGAAATATTTCTCATTCTAAACAGAATTCAGCGAGATATCATATTATATGACACGAGGATGTCAGGGATTTTTATTGCATTCTGAAACAGCCACTACAGCTACATAAACCGAAAACAAAGAGGAAAAAAGCAAGTTCCAAAGAACTCGCATTACGCAGGAAAAATTCCGGGATTGTGTCTTATAAACCCCTTCAAAACACGTCTGAATTCAACGCATTCAGTTTGAGGCGATGTCACATTGAAACTCCAATGCTTTGTCCTGTTCAAAGCTGCGGAGGACAACTACCCACCTCAGTAGACAATGTGATCACAGTTCGCCAGTTTTTAAGTGTTGTAGTCTCAAAATTAACACACAAGCCCACATAACTACAACCGACATTAAAATTCACGATGCATCTTGGCCAGAAGTAACATATGACGACTTCCTGCTGACTGTGAGAGGTAGTAATAAAAAATCTTCTAAAATTTCTGTGCACAACAGGAAGGTATGTAAGGAGTGGAGGTATAGCTCCACATATTCCTAACCTCGACAATAGACGGGAGTGTGCTCAGCTTCATATCCCAGTCGTTTTACTTCTCGGGAAAGAACTTCTCAGTCAGTAAAAGTAAAGCGAATTTAGAGTTTTGAAAATTTCGAAGCGGTGTAGATGAGGTCATTCTTCTGGGGTATTACACTGTGTCACGGAGTAATTGGATCCGAAGTTTCGAAGGCACTACGTCCCATCGAAATATTGAGTTCCGATAACCCCACGACGCAGCGTCAAATCCCATTAGAATGGTAGCCTAAAGTAAAATTTCCTCTGTGACTGAGGCAAATCTCAATTCATTCTCAACCTCAGCACTAGAAGAAGGTGAGTGGTTGACCTCACACCTCAGCCATTTTCGCCCCAGAGAAACGACCGCCTGTCCCCACGTAAGAGCCCCTCGGAACCCAGTAAACAGTAGGCTAAGTAGGCCCCACAGCTGGTCTGGGCAATTGGGAGAAGAAAAAATATCTTGCCCTTCAGGAATGCAAGCACATTTTTTTAGTCACACAGCCTGTGTCTAAGTCACTACACTGACTGAGCTATCTCAGCTCCATATTATAACACTGTTATTATGGTTGTAATCTGAAACAAGGCTATACACAAAGCAGACTATGGTTGTTTCATATATTGCAACATGTACATGTACATTTACATGTGTATAAAATGAGTTAAATCACAAACTTAGAGCAATATTAGGTTAAGTCTATAAAAACAACCTTTATGGGAAAATTAATGATACTGGTCAAAAAAGTACCTTCATAACATTAAACAGGCATCATGCATTTCCCCACATATAACTGCAACATAACTGACATATTGGTATAATGACATTTCACTTAAGACAAATTTTCAGACAATCAACATTTTCACACACTTCAGTTTTCATGACTTAACTCATTTTACCCACTCACTAAAGAAGTGCCCCATACTATACGTATTTTATATATTTTTCTCTCAGAATGTGGACGAGTTTTTATTACATATACATTTATTCAACTTTGGGTATGGTGAAGTTACAAACATTTGTAATTTATGAGAATATTCCAAAACATGTTTCTACAAAAAAGTAATAAACCAAAATGCACACTGCTACACCACATGCTATAAGAAATAACACAAAAGAAAACTGTAATTTATTAATATCCATCAATAACATGAAAAAATACAGGGACAAGACATTATTACTAGGAACATCATAGGTCTGTTATTTAGCAGCCATATGTCATTTATCATTACAACAAACTAAGCTGAAACAAAGAAGGACTGTGGAAAAAAACAGCACACAAATGAGGGCACTCAGCTGTCTGCATCAGAAGACATGACAACCAAAGCTCTGACAACTACATCAGAATGTACATGTATTTACTATGATCACATTTAAGGGCCAGTGGCAGTAAAGAATCAACCTCATGAATGTGACATTCATTTCTCATTGCAACACATTCGATACTGATCATGGACACCTACATTTTCACACTTAATTTAAAAGAGAATGGACAGCTGATGATCACACATGTTTAGTTTTGTCACTCTTACTATCCACTGGCAGATTTATTATCATAAGACGAAAATGGAACAGAATTTTTTTCTCATAAGTCTTATTTTAAACTGCACTGATTGCTATGCAGTTGAATGAGGCAAATTAAAATAAATTTGTGCACATTTATTTTTGGTGAAAAAATCAGTATTCAGTACCCTCTCATTTATGAGCAACCCCCCCCCCCCATTTTGCAGCAAATTTCATTCTTTTTCATCCATACAGCCATCAAGAGCCTGAAGGAAGTAGACACAGGGGAATATTGTATAAAATCCAGCTACAGTAAACGTCCTTTTGTAAATACAAACACTAGAGGAACTGAACTGTACGTTAATACTGGATGATGTTTCTTACTGCTTACAGCACATGTGTATATGCACACATACATACATACATACATACATACACATATGTTTAGAACCAACACACTAGTCCAGGTTCACACAGACTTCATCCTTACAGAATTTTGCACACATGAACTCAAAAGAAACTTTTCTATTAGAATGATGGCATATTCAAGTTCAATGCATTTATGTACTGCAGTATTTCTTCAACAGTCGATTAATTTACAAACTTACATGCAAACTTTACTCTCTAAACATGTTAAGTGCATAATTTTAAGCATAATAAAATGAAAATTACGTAAAATGCCAAACCATTTTCTTTTATTCTGCTGAGGGTATTAATAACCTTAAATTAAATTAATTAAAAATAACTAACAAGACTCAATTAAAAGAAAAGTATTGAAACGTCATTCATCCTACAAACAGATGACAAAAATTTAAGGATGATGCAGTATTATCAATACGTTATTGAACTTTTGAACAGGGCAAAAATTACTACAATCCTAACTGAACAAAGTTATACTTAAATATAATGATTTTTTAACACCTCAATACTTACACAATATGTTGCACCAGTACCAAAAACTGTATTATTACAGTTATGTTAAAAACTGCTTCTTTTTGTTTTTCTTTGATGTGATACATGACAACAGAAGCTGTAAAAAAAACTCAACAAACACTTGATGTCAAATCCTGTGCTGGAATTCCTTAAATCCATTTAGAATGATTTCATGAAAGGAGGATCCTCAAGCATTTTGTTTGGCTGGTTAACATAAAAGTAACTTCCAGCCATGTCAACTGCATTTCCTGGAGCCTTGTCAAAGTTACTGCTATGGTGCTGTATGCCAGTGGCTGCATTTCTGTTGAAAACACCAGACCTGTCTACGGATGCTGGTAAAGTACTGCCCACATCTGACTTTGGTAAAAATTCTGGTTTTCCTCCAAAGGGTAACACAGCAATGTGTGAGTCTAAAGCAGGTGATGATTCTGTCCTGACATTCCATTTTCCTTTCCAAGAAGTTGCATTACATGCGTTTGCTGCAACATTACCTGACGCATCATGACATTTTATACTTGGCATACATTTTCTGAATGACAAAGCCCAATCCTCTCCAGCCAGCATGTTCATACCTCCTATGCGACTGACTGTTGACAAATTTTCATCACATTTTGAGTTCTGTAAAAACTGCTGGGCAACAGAATTTTCATTCCTTGGTAATGCAAGTTCAGTTTTTATGCTGTCAGTAGCTGGAATACTATCCAGTCCTACTGCGAACCCTCTTTTAGGTCTGCCAATCTTGAGTCTGTTGAATGCCCCAAGGGTCTGATCATAAAATAGTTCAGACTGAGCAGCTCTTTCTTGTAATGACAGTTGTATGCCCTCCACATGCTCATTAGATCCGACCAATATGGAGGTTGGGTTTGCCCCATGCAAATACCTTTGCTTTTGTGGTCTATTATCACCTGAGTAGTTGCTGATTTGCGGTTTTAGCAACCCAGCAGAGCAATCAAATTTTTGTCCTGGACCAAATGAATCATCATCATGGCAATTTCCTTGATAAAGATGGTAAGCTCTGGGGTTCCTTCCCATCTCAACTCCAAAATTTCTCATACCTGACATTATAGTTCCTCCAATTTCAAATCTTGAAACAGCTTCAGTTCCAGGCTCACCTGCTGCTCCAATTGCATCAACAGTAGAAGATGTTACTGAAGTACTTCCATTGGTTTTTAATATGGCAGGAGTGGCACCAGCCGATATGTTAGTTACATTTGGAAGGCCAGCTATCGAAGGCTGTATGGGATCCTTCACACGTAAAACACCTGAGTCATTGTTGGAGTTGCTGTGAATAAAATGATCCATCATTTGTTCCAGACTCCAAGTGTTGGAATTGCGTGAAGAAAGAGTCCCTGTATCACTGTTACTGTTACGTTCTATGATGTTACTATTGTACTGCGTAATAGTAGGAGATGTTGGTATATTCTCCTGATTTACCTTTGCTTCAGAGGAGTCTTCGTTACTTGCCTAAATTAAATGAGGTGGAAGGAAAAAAAAAATTAGTTACCATAAAACAAAGTTCTAATTTTGTAAACTAAAAACAGTTCTCTATCAATACATAATTACTTGGAAGTTAATTTCTCACCTTGCTGTAAAGATCAGGATCACCAATATTTATGACTTTCAGTACATAAAATTACTTCCAACTACAAACAGTCATCAGTTCCAAATTACAAACATGACCAGATGAACAGTAATAACTTATCCAGATCCAAACACTATATTCAGGGTAGTGGTTTCATGTATTACATTCTCTTCCTTCCAATAAATGTAAGAAACACAAAGCATGAGAAAAATCATGGAAAATTCAAGAAATATTAAAACACATTAAATCCATTATAGGTCTAAATTAATTTTCAACACACAATAATTCATGACTAAGTAACACCAATCTAAAACTTATCTCTAAGTGATAACAGAACAAAACAAAATGTCCAGCAACTTGCAACACAGTTTCACCACTACCAAATATCACGTCACTGCACACCTTACCAACACAGCTTGCAAACCAACCTCCCAGAATTTTCATGACAATTGAAGTTACTTGGATACACATGCACCAAAGTATCCACACTAACTTCGAGTGCTCTTAATGTTAACTGTTCTGAAATAGTGGTGATCTGAAGTTTCCAAAATCATAAAATTTTAGGCAAAGGTGTAATCTTGAATTGCCATAATTTGGGTCCCAATGGGTCCAAACAGCTAAGTCAAAGTCTGTTCAAAAACTGATTACAAGCTTTGTACAGTAATACGCCACACAGTTTTATTATTAGAAAAAGTTGTAAACGTCCATGTTTATCCTGAATACCTAAAAATGTGGAGCTTTGTTTTGTAAATATGAATAACATTCAAATACACAATAATACAAATATAAATATATTTCATGTGCCATTTAATGTCATAGTAAAATATTCAGTCTGGCACCATTTTGTAAACAGAAGTTATAGACAGTGGTGAGCAATCTTTTGCATATGAAGGTCAAATCAAGACATAAAATGCTTGTGGGCCACATCATAAATAATACCTGTATTCTTTACTTATATATCATTAATGACAATACCCTGGTATCAGTGCCATTATTTGGGTGGTAAAAATTTTAAGCCCTTACTTATTTCTCTACTGTCACTGACCTTTCACATTTAGTCCTATAATATGATTAACAAAACAACAGGAATAAAAGATACAGACTTCTACGACAGAAGCACTTTAAGAAACATGCTGTTTTGCCACACACTTTCATTTGGCAAAAACATTATTTTCTGGATTCCTAAATCCAGAAACAGTGAAGCCAAGCAGTGCAATAGTCACATTCATGTGAGATGGAATGTCTATCCACATTTTGGTATAAATTATGTTTTACTGTAAATAATAGAACAAATTTCCATTTTTTTTAAATGTGGATGAAATAATTATTCATCACATTTCATATCTTTTTGTTTCATGTTTGTGAAATTAGATCACAGGCCACACTGCAAAGACAGCAGGGCCACATTTTGCTCACTGCTGTTATACGGTATTATAACACACAACTACATACTTTTGCTCTGCACAAGTAAGAAAAACATTAATGAGAGGAGGATAAAAGACTACTGACAAGTCATTAATTCAGCTGTGCAATTAAGCACAATTTGATTACCTGCACAGTGCTTTACTTAGTTACACTGCTACGCCTGTAACTGATTCACCATAAAAGGTCATCATTTGACCTCAATATCAGTCAATGTATGACCCAGTGTAGTTCCTGAGTCCATTGCCATTACAACTGTGTGAGAAATATTTAGGATATGTATGCAGAAAGGATGAACAAAAGATGGTGCTAAACTGCACAGATGAAAGAAAATAATTTTCAATTTGTGTTCTCATATAGAATTAGGGTATTTGAGAATAGGGTGTTAAGAATATTTGGGCCTAAGAGGGATGAGATAAGAGGGGAGTGGAGAAAACTACATAATGAGGAGCTTAATGATTTGTACTCATCACCCAATATTGTTCAGGTGATAAATTCAAGAAGAATGAGATGAACAAGGCACATAGCATGTATGGGGGAGAGGAGAGGCATATACAGGGTTTTGGTGGAGAAACCTGAGGGAAAAAGGCCACTTGGGAGAACCAGGCATAGACGGGAGGATAATATTAAGATGGATCTTCATAAAGTGGGATGTGAGGGTATGGAATGGATTGAGCTGGCTCACGACAGGGACAGGTGGCACACACTTGTGAATGTGGTAATGAATCTTCAGATTCCATAAAATGCAGGGAATTTCTTGATTAGCTGAAAACTGGTTAGCTTCTCAAGAAGGACTCTGCTCCATGGAGTGAGTAAGTAAGTAAGTAAGTAAGTACATAAGTAAGTAAGTAAGTAATTAAGTAAGTAAGTAAGTATGTAAGTAATAAGTTCTCATCTAGAATTGGCACACAACCTACACACCAAGAGGCACCACAGGATCAAGTGACAAACCTAGTAACGCTTTCAAGTCAGGTGTTACAGACACACAGTAGATCCCGACAAGAAAGAAAATGTTCTTGCTACAAAAACACCACACCTGACTGGCAAAGGGATGGCAGTTTCTGGGTTTCAATAACTGGGCTGGCTGTAGACACTCTAATAACTTCTAAATGTATCATTCTTCTGTTACAAGCAACTTACATGTTTGTTAAATTACATGCCCTATTAATAAGCTGTTTTGGAGTCACAATTAAGTCTGAATAAGGTCAATGCACAAAGTGGCTCATGTTCTTTAAGAATTACACCACGGACATCACATGTAATCTTCCTGTGACTGCAGGAAGCCCAAAGTCCTTGTGGCATAATGTGAGGTTTAGAAAATTTTTTTGGTTTTAATACTGAGCTGTAGAACCATCATTGGAGTATACTACCCTCTTCAGGACTGATAAACAAATGTGATTAAGTTCCACAGGAAATGATAAACTGTGCCTGTATCATGTTTGAGGCAGTCTGAAACAACACCCAGTTAAATTTCATGGGTAACTTAGCTGAAATGCCCTCATTAAAGTAAATGGCAAAGACCTAAACTGCAACTTGACCACTGTTCCACAGATACACACTACATACTTCAGCTGAGTCCAAAGGAATAATTCTTGGCACAACTGGGTAGCACCACACATTCATCTGGTTCAATAGCAGATTTCAACTCAGTGAGAAATTTACTTTGCTGGAAGTGATAAAGGAATGTAATAATACAGATGATACTTTATCCATTAAGATGTCAATACAGACATCCCTGGACTTTAGTAAGGCCTACAGGATGTCTTCATCCATTGTTAATCGCTGTTTGCATGAAACAGTTCCTACATAATTTTCTTAAAAAATATATTCAAGAACTGCTGTCAGTTCTGACTAGCCAAAAAATTCCTCGCATTCACTACAGAAGCAGCTCCGAGTAGCAGGACTGCAGATCATAATTGCTGGCTGTGATGACAGATGGAGAGATAAGTAGACAATAAGGTAATAAGACACACACACATACATACATACATACACACACACACACACACACACACACACACACACACACACACACAGTGGGTCCACCTAATCCACCCAGGATGAAGTTTCTAGAGCACAGGTTATCAAATCCTGACAATCCCATACCCAGATTAGGATAAGTTTACTTAAAATGAGTACACACATCCTCTAGAGCACTAACTAGTTTCTTTTGTTATTGAGTTTCAGTTCCACTGACCATAACAGACACAAAAGTCTCTTTCCAGGATATCACTCTGCTAACCACCACTACCAGCACCAAACACTCCCACCACCACCACCATGACATCTCTGACAATGAAACTAGCACCTGTACTTCATCAAAGGTGAACAATAACTTCACTTTTTATAGAATTTTATCACACTCTGTCACTACCTGTTCAGTGAGTAAAAAACAAAGCAAGGATTACAACACACAGAAAATTTTAGTTACATTCCATAAATGAGAACACTGAACAAAATTAAGTATAACAGGCATGAACTTCTCACTGTGTAGGAAATATGCAGGCACTTATTTAAAAGAAACCAGAGCATTCATTGGTTGCATAAATGCTGAAGTGGTACTGCTCTGATAGAAATGAAGTGTACGTATAAAATGTGATATCTAGCAAGATTTATCAAGCGCCAGCTGGCCAAGAGGTCCATTATATATCATTCTTCCATCAACTGGCACCATCCAGCACCAATTCTGAGAGTTCATTCACTAATTATTGGGTCACCTGTGAGGTCTTTAGATTCAATACACACAGTGTTACATAAGTAGTAATAATAAATGAACAGAAAGTGGTGTAGGGAAAAACAGGAAACAATATCAAGTGAAAAATTAGGTGATTAGGGTTGACCATGAAGTTGCCAGGTAAGTAGTCAAATATCTGAAGAACTATGATATCCAGCAACCCTTTGGTCCCAGTGGTCCTGCATAATGCAAATTTGCTGTACATGACAGTTCATATTTGACATTATCACTATGGTAACTATGATAATTATTGAAAACCAGTACAAGGCAGCATGACTATGCAGCAGTACATCCCAAAAGACAGTAATATAAATGCATAGTTGGTTGTTACAGTGCATTTTATAAGCATACTATATTATATTATACTATGTGTAGCTAGCTAATATTAAATGCCAAAGCCCTGGATAAGACTACACTTCCCAGATAGCTCAACATGTACTTCCTTGAAAAGTTTAATGGTATTCAATCAGGTACAAAAATGTGATCTTTCAAACTCTCAAATCAGTGCTGATGAAGCTTCATGTCTTCCTGAGATGTTAACATGTATCAGCTGTTAAAAAGTTACCAACATTTCAAAGGATCAAGCAAAAGAAGAAAAAAGTGTTATTGGTCTGCTTGATCCTGAATGTGAAGGTACTATGATCCTTTCGAAATGTCAGTAGCTACTTAGTAGTCCACATGGTATAACATTCCAGAAGGAGATCAAGATTTTATGGAACCCCACTGCCACTGCAGCACATCCTGAGATAATTTAACCCAGTCCACACCTTCACATTATAGTTTTGTGGCTCAACTGTGTTTTTTGTTGTTTGATGAGTGATGCTTTCAATTGCACTTGCCAGAAAGGACCACGAAAAATGGCATAAACCTGAGCCAGGATGGCTGGTATCCGTGTTAAATGGAAATTAGCATTTCAAACAAATGACCTTTAAAACAATGTGATCACAATACAGTCCACCTGTTTTAACATTGGAAACCTGCATGTAGCCCACATGTACTCATATGTCTGCTACAATTCTCAACATAACATTGGTTGTCCTATATCACATTAAACTGCAGGACTTGAAATGGTGACACAGTGTGCTTAATGTGAGACAGGTACTCTGTTTTGGGTGCATTCACAAAGTTTTTGAGAAGTGATTAAGAGCTTTGTCATATCTGTCCATCTGCCTGTCCACCCACATGGAATAACTCAGCAACCACTAGATAGATTTTTGAGGACATTTTATATTATGGATTTTTCTTCAAATATGACCAAAAAAATTCATGCTTGTTCAACCCCAGAAAAAAATATCAGGCACATCACATAAAAACCCATGTGCTTTCACAATATCTCGCTGATTTATTCCAGAAACGAAGTTGCAAATAACAGTGGTAGGGAAAATCAAAATACACATTGTACACCATTCATTTCAAAATCGTGACGTTTATGAGACAATTACGAAAAAATACGGCATAGCAAGACGGGCCGTCATCATCATCATCATCATCGAACACAACACGGCGCGAAGAAGATAAGATTTTAACCACAAATACGTAGAGTAATAATATTTCATACTTACTGCTTTCGGCCGGACGAAATACTGACGTTCATGCACTTTTCATTAAGAATAATTAAGGCAAAAACACAATCATAATATTTAAGACTTACTTCTGTGCTCGTGATTATACCTACATCATAATATGGCGCCACAGAAATTGCAAAACCTTTCGTCGGGCTTAAACTTTGAGGTTATGTATGGGGGATAAATTTAACGAAAATAAATCGTAGACATATATTACGTTTAAAATATAAATACAACAGCACACCCTACTAACAGTCATAACATTCTATAATATACGTACAGACTGAGAACAACAAAACGTGCGACCCCAGTGACTTATATTGTGTGACTACCTGAGATGACTCCCGGATGCAAAGCACCCACCGCTACTCAATGTTACGTTATACGTACATTTTCCATGTTGCATACCTATTACATGAAATTTGTGTTTCAAATAGTTACATCGTAGTTATTACATAAATATTACAAACAAAATGTCAATCATACACAATTTTCCAGAATAAAAAAACACTCGAAACATCTAACTTTCCCGACGCCACATAATTGGCAATTTTTGCTTATGTAATAAAAACCAAATACTTATTTACCCTAAAATAAGATATTCAAGAAATCTGAATCATACCTTCTGTGCTTTAGCAAGGTACACCCACAGAAAGCGCCAGGTAGAAAATTTCTTCATTTCACTAAAATTGTACCGCATCTCCGTTGATGCGTACCTAGTAGAAAGCGGTGATCGGTAAATACAGAATTCATTTTTCTCTCTGTACCCCTCATTCATTTTGGACACTGGCACTAAACAAGTCAAAACTGATCGTACTACAGGCCTTCGTGCAGACGAACCTACCCATAAACCCCCCTCCCCGCCCTTCAAGATTCCACCTTCCACACCGACCGGCCATCCGATTACCGAGCGACTACAACATCACTGCTAACACTTCCAACTTGTAAAGATGAGTTCCTTCGTTCATTCAATAAATATAAACAAACCTTGCGTCTTATGTAGTGAATAAAATGCTATCTAACAAAGAAAGAAAATCTCCGACATTTCACACTATTAATGCACAAATGAATTTCGCCAATAATTATTGGTTTTTATGTACTCAGAATGGTACTGTTGGCAACCCTACTAACAGCGCGTAATCGCCCCTTACCGCCGCAGTCGAATGTTATGACGTAAGACACCCCTGTTGACCCTGTCCGTACGTCAACACGACGGATCGTAAGGCTATCAGAGATAATACAAGAGCAATACAGAGGCCGTCTTTATAACATAGGTTACGTCACCAAACAATAACCACCGTGTCTGATACATTAAGCATAAGTCCAAAATTTTGTCACTCCTGGGAATTTTTCACACGTCCCCATTACTTTTCAATGTTTGCAAGGTTACGTTCCCCATACGAAGTGCACTCTTTTCCCACGGCGTATCACCACAGTTCGAATTCACATAATGCAACCACGAAGAGACAGGTAGTGAACGCAAAGGGTTTAGGTAAGGAAACTTGAAACGAGACAATTTCGAAGACCAAAGTGTAGATAGGAGAGAAGAATTAAAATAAATGTTAAATCAATAGGGTGGAAGAGTATGAACTGGATTCAACTGGGTGCAGACTGGGACCAGTTGCGGGCTTCTGTGGACGTACGGTATTAAACCTTGGGGTTACATAAAATGCCTGGAATTCTTTACTAGCTGAGGAATTATACGTTCCTGAAGAATGACTCTGCTTCATGGTGATGGTTATATATAACACAACCATAAAATAGTGGTTATAATTATAACAACAAGGACTTCATTATGTAAAGGTCAGGACAGCATCATCAATCACAACTATCTTCATACAATAAGTTAAAATTTATTAAGCTACATGTTTCAGCTCACCTATAAGACAACAGTCATCAGGCAGTAGGTATGAAGGAAAGATTATGCATGTGTTACATCTTATCCAGTTTTACTATGACTTGCGTTAAGATCTCAAATTGTATATCATATGCATATATACAGGGTGTCCCAGGAGGAATGTGAAATACTTCGGGAGAGTGTTCCTTATGTTAAACTATACCGATATAACCCAAAACACCTATATCCAAAG
>JGI20166J26741_11064447_pt1 | contig 14464 bp, 8 predicted proteins | sample TergutCu122P5_FD_26741 | JGI IMG/M metagenome (IMG submission 26741)
ATCTTTCTTTGTGGATTATTTAACAACGCTGTAAGTATCGAAGTATAAAAAGCGTAGAACGAAAAGGTGATTTACGAAAGAAGAATTCGAAATTTAGAAGGGGATCTGTCGTGGTAAAATAGATAAAAATTCAACCACTTGCCTGGAGTGACCGAGAAAACCGTGAGAAAACCTCATGCAGAATAAACAGTGTTCCTGGCTACATTCGAACTAGTCAATTTCAGAACACACCACCCCAAGCTTTTCGGCAAATCTATACATAAAATGTGACGTAAAATTCAGTTCTTTTTTAATTTCATATTTCTACTAATGTCTTTCGTTTAAGTTTTAGGCTTCCTTTCCAAGACCAGTTTTTAGCAGCGCTGCCCACGTCACTGGTTCAAACGGACGTATTTCCACTTGTGTGATCTACTATACCCGCAGCCCTTCTGTCAAGATGATGGCGCTGCCAACGCTGCCAGCCACGGGGACGAGCATTGCCCGGCGGCTGGCAGCGGCTGGTTTATTTAGCGCTGCTAGGTGAGAGTCTTTTTGAATAGTCGTGCCGTTTCCACGAGCGGCTCCACCAAGTGCTGCTCTGAGCGGGAAGTTTCTATGATATGTCATCTAGCTCAGAAATTTTAAAAATGTCGAAACAATCACCCCTGGAGTCATTCGACACCGAATTATTTATTAATGAAGTAGAGCAGCTGCCGGCCTTTGAGACTCAGATCTTTTCGTATAAAAAAAAAGCGATAATTTATATGTGGGAGACGGTGAGCAAAAAATTTACCGTAAACATAATAGCAAGTCTCTCTGCTGGGTGGGACAGTCTTATGATATGCGTTTCCAGTCGACAAATCCCTTCCTGAAGGAGATTTAGCAGCTCGTCATATGACTTCAATGAAATGCAAAACTACTTTAAAAATTCACTTTCTTCTTTCCTGAGTTGGTGAAGTAGTGTATGGAATTGACCCGTTTCTTGTTACCTCTCATAAATTCTTTTCTGTAACGAGGCAATCATAGGAATATCTTCGTCCAAGTCCGTTACATCTACTGGTGGGTTTAAGGGCAGTAACGAACCTCAGCGTCTATCGTCGAAAATGAGCCTTATGCAAATATATACACACGTACTGCACTGCACGAACACGTAATTTCTCCTTAATATGTACATGGTACGTTCGAAGTAAATAGTAACGCCTCTATCTTGCAATGTTGTTAATTTTCCTTGCAACTATATTACATACGTAGAATTTAACATACACTTGTTAAACAACGCTTTTATCTATCAATTAATTCCCCGGAATATTTCGGCCTTAACTGTTAATCATATTCAGGGAGCTTTTTGTAGCATGTGCAAATTCTGTTTCAACTTGTTTGGTAGAAATTCTACACATGATTAAAATTACTATAAAGATTAAATATTAAAATTCTTAAAATCAGTATTGTAGTTAAAATACATTTAAAATAAGGTACCAATCATTTTAATGCTGCTGATACAATTGTTGCGTCCAAATTTCCATGTTTCACTCTTTCTTCAAATGCAGTAACTTCTGGAATCGGAAAGCTCCCTGAAGGTTGCCAAAATTAAGGCCGCGAAATGTCGGAGAAGTAATTAACAAATGCTAGCCTTGAACAAAATGTTAGTGTTAAATTTTACTTAGGCAATATCTCTTATTTGCATTCCTATTACTTTCAATCAGGCATATTAGCTTATGTACATACTGAAATGTTTTGCAATAAACTTTCGTATTCCTACATTACAGACTTCAGGAGACGAAACGAGGTGGACTACTGAATCGAATAGGTAAACAGTTCTGGACCGAAGGGACTTACAAAGCAGTGCAACAGCTGGAACCAAACGTAACATTAGGCACTGTGTCCATCTTCTTCGTAATACTTCTAGCCGGCATTATTTTATCAATTTTCGTTTTGGTGGTGGAGAAGTGTTGGTACAAGTTGCGCCACGTCAAGCAGGAGACAAAAGTTTAATCCATTAACGGCGGAAATTACTGACATTTGCTGTTCAGGATTTAGCAACGAATGAAATTGACGGTACACACCGCGCCAGTTAATAGCCTACTATAAACACTATCGTTCATTCTAAGGACATAGATAATAAATTTAATTCATTAAGTTACACACAAAACTTTTTTCTGATTAATTGTAAGTATCGTTAACACACTGCTCCATTTTCTTGAAGAAACACGTACGATAGACAGCACGTATTATAACTAAGGACCAAGCAATAGCGAATGCACTACAGATCTGTCGCAAACAAATTTGGAAATATCCAGTAACAACATTTAAGTTACAGTAGAACCTGTAAAGTTTTAACTCTTTTGACCATAGTACCACCCGCTTTAAGAATATAGAACTCTGTATTTTACCTGCATTATATTATATGGGGGGGGGGGTTAATGTAGTCAGTATAGCGATTCGCTACGGACTGGACAGCCGGCTCTCGAAACCTTATAGGTTGAGACTTTCCGGACCCATCCGGATCAACCCCGAGATCCATCCAGCCTTTTATGTAATGGGTAACGGGTCTTTGTTTCTGAGGTAAAGCGGCCAGTAACGGGCCCACATTAATTTTGATTTTTATGGGTTCCTTATGAGTATTGAAATAAGCCAAATTACTTCCCTAAATACTTTAACAGGCTGTTGTCGCGAAGGATAAGCAGCGCCTTCCTTCGAAATAGTTTATTTTTAATATTATTTACTTGAATTTTAGACCTCCTCGGGTTAACATTCCACACCATCATGTTTTCATGATTAACATCTTCATAAAGTTCTTTTTAAATTGTGGCTTGCGAATCTCATAGTTCTAACGAAAGAATATAGTGAGATAAAAAATAGAGATCTTAACGACGCAATTTTCTTCCTTCATTATTATTTAAAGTGGGTTTCCAAATCAACCTGCATAATAGGTGGTGATAATGTTCTGTTATTCACAAGAAATACGTAAAATTTCTTTATGGGTCTGAACTATTACTATTTTTACTAAAGTTTCAGTTCTGTTATCCGCGGAACTTATATGAAAAATAATGAATATATGTTACATAACGACTCTATGTTAACATCAATCGTTTAACACCAAGCGATATGGGAGTTTGATCATGTCGATTACCACTAAATGATTTGGTAAAGAATTTACAGAGTCATAATTTAAAGTGATATCTCGGTGTTGGTAGGTAACATGGAAAACAAAGTCAGAAGAGTAGAATCAGATACTTCCAAAATACAAATCATTCGCACTATAATTTAAGTCAATTTTCCCAAAAACTTATGTGTGGAATTTTAGCAAGATATTGAAGAGTAAGCAGAAAAAAATAAATACATAATTTTCCCGAAGGATACTAAGAAATAGTCGACATGTTTCAGCTCTTCAGGGAACAAAGTAGAGAATATTGGAAGTTTCGGTGCCACTGACATTCAGGAGAGAGGTGCGTTATTCTGAAACCGTGTCTAAACAGAAAGAAGCTATATATAAAATTTTAAAACAGAAAATTAACAGTAATTTGAGTCAAAAGGATGAGGAACTTATATTTACCAACTTCAGTGGCGATGTTCATTATGAAGTAACTCATCAGACATTAAGCAACAAACTTTGATATTGTGTAATACATTTAAATATATAGTGTTTATAAATTGTATAAGAAAATTCATCAAAAAGTTTCTGTAAGTACTGATAGTGTTTCTCCTTCTTCTTTTTACACGTACATATAACCTATATCAGGCGTTACACACCCTATTGTATAAGAGTTGTTTTTGTATTTACACTTGCTTCAAGTGCTTTCTGGTCGTTGTACGGTCTGCTGTGTCCTAAATGATATGTAAAGAGCACACGTTGATGAAACCTTTAGGAAGTGATGTTAATTAGTCCTGTACTGAAATTCTACTTAAGCATATTGCTATATTTTAATGGTTTATTAACTTAATACACGACTAATCATGTGATGTCGTGGAAGATTAAAACAGTAGCTTTTCTTTATTAAAGAAAATAATAAACAATTATGCGTAAAAATGTATAAATTATTATTAATGAAATTTTAAATAAAATAAGCAATAAATTGACTGAAGAAATTCACTGGTTTGCAGCTTATTTCATTACGTTGCATTTGTTTTCAAATTATCACCATAAATTACGTAAGAATACTGTTGTGTTACTACGACATATCATAAAACACCTTCTTTTGCAAATGAGTCACTGAATCTGGAAAGGGTTTCTATTTTATCTGAATATTTTCGATGACTTACACACTCAGCTTGAAGCAATAAATAATTCCATCTCTTGACAATCAGGGCCAAGCGTAAGTGCTATTGTATAAAACACACTTTAAATTAGAAGAGTCTCAAACACAAAACGGAAAAAAAGCTTCATTGCACGTTACTTCTCTGTACAGCGCTTATTGCTTAAAATATTGCAAGATATTTAAAATATTGACATTTGCAGAATTTTTTAAATCGTGATCTAGGCTTCATATAAGAGGATATGCTCACATTTTTTCTATTTTTTCCCCTTCAACGAAGCTAAAAGAGTCGCATTACACCAAATTCATAGTACAAATATCGGGTAAACTACGTACACACTTAATTACAACAAAAACTTTGTTTCAACCATATTTCAAAGCCAGTTGAAATTCATGTTTGTTTACAAATTCTATGGAGAAAAAAATTACTGTTTAGACCAATGTACTATTATTCTTCGTATAGAAACAAGAAATATCGGAAAGTCTAACTTAGTGTAGCAGCAAGTAATCCACATATTCAGTATGCAGATACAAAAATTCTTACAACCTTTGAAGACTCAATATTTGTATTTTTTATATTTTCTGTGCATCTGGTGGTTCTTTATGGGTCCAAGAAATGTTACATAAGTGCACATTATTGGATTCATTAATAAATGACTAAAACATAAATTTTGGTTATCATTTATGCATACCAAAAATGCACAAAATTATATAAAGTTACAAATTATATGTACTTATAAACACTTTACGTATTTCATTGAAAAATCACCATTCTCTGGGACATATTAATACAAAGGAATGTAAAATTAATACATCAGAATTTTTATTGTGTGTTAAAAGTAAATAATGGCAGTTATAAATATAAAAATGTGGATATTCTAGACAGTGTAATGCTAAAACATTCTTGAATAAAATTTATTGATGTGTCACTCTTTGTTCTGTAAGTGGTTATATGCGTAAAATGTCTAATATCGAAGTTACCGATTCCAAAGTTCCAGTACTGAAGAAAGGAAATAGTATAAAATGAAAGTGGTAAAACTATTTTAAAATCTCATGTAGAAGAAATATCAATCTTGATATTATATACATAACCTGTGCCATATATTAATATGTCTCTTTATACGCTTTGGGATATGTACTTGTATATAATATCGACTTTTATATGTATGTACGTGGGATTTTAAAGTAATTTTATTCTTTTCAATTTTAAGTTATTACCATATTCTAGGTCTTGATAATTTGGATCGAACACTTCGATACTACGTGTGTGTATGTATATAAGTACATACAGTATGAACATAAGCACATCAATGAATTTTATTCAAAAACATGATAGCCAACTATCTATAAGATAAGCATTTTTTATTTATATTTGTTATTATTAATTTATAAGAGTGTATATGTGAATTTGATATATTAATTTTATATTCCTTTGTATTAACGTCTCCCAAAGGATGATGATTTATTGCTGAAACATGTACGGGTGTTCACATATACAGGTAGGTTGTAAATAAAATTTGTGTAATTTTTTTTAGCTGTATATAAATGATTACAATCAAACTGTACGTAATAAATAATATTAAATATGGACATTTTAGTGCCGCTTATTGCTGACGTCTTCTACTTTTATTTGTGACACATACAAATTCCAGTATCCACTGCTACAAACTGAGTAATAATAACGATTTTTTTTTGGGCGCTTCAGTCCAAAACGGACCTAGGCTGCCTTAATTTAGAGGTTCCTAGATCAAACACAATTAGACACACACACAAATACACAGTCGGTAGGACTCCTCTCAACGAGCAATCACCTCGTCGCAAAGCCCGCAAACCACAACAAACACAACAGAAGAAGAGATTTTAATGACAACATACCAAGAGTTTTATGACATCATACACTACAAATCCTAGTAATATCGACAACTGTTAACCATCGCAGGCGTACTTGATGGCAGAATATAGTCTTATCTTTAAAAGTGCATGTACATACTCTATTACGTAAATACATTATTCTTAGACATAATATACACCTATATGGACCGCAACAGACCTTTACTTCTATATCGGCCTTTATTTTTCAGATAGATAGATTTTTCATTATGGTGAACATTTAAGAAAATACAAGGGTATGTTTATTTTCTACCTTTGTTCAGTGTAACTGCACTTTTCCTAACGTTGCAACAACAGAACCGCATTTGCGATACATACAAATAGAGCTCAGTGAGGAATTCAAAATTGCCTGTAACTTTTTGAATAATATGCTTCTCCAACCTTGAACAGTAGTACGTATTCCATTCTTCTTTAATTAAAGCAAGCTCTACCTACGTAGTGTTTTAAGCAGTCGCGGATAATTGACATTATCATTATTTGTGGATTGATACTAATGTGTTTATTCAATTAAATTTGTGTTTCTCTGGAACACCCACGCTGAATCGAATATTCTTTTAGCCAACACAAATACATTTCTTAAATATTGCTCATAAGGACAAATTTAACAAGACAAGTAACGTACACAATAGTGAGGCACGTCGTTTAAAGTTTGTTACAGTGGGAAGCAAAAAGTGTTATATATTCTGAGTCTGTGTTTGTAGACTTAGTTGTCTAGCATATAATGCGCATGTGCCGTATAGTCTTCTTTGGCTTGCTCGGCTCTAAAAAATGTTTCCACATTATGTCATAAAAGGCACGATTTTCGAAAAAGAATTATTGAACACAAAATTGTGTTTGATTTTCTCTAAAATGTTTGTCTGAAACACTTCTCTTTCTAAAAAGAAGTGAGTGATATATGATCAGAAATGTATGTGTATTTGTTCGTTATTTTCGCCACTTTAATGAAACTTGAATTTTCTCGACCGATTTTCAAAAAATTCCCAAATATCGAATTTCATGAAAATCCGTTCAGTGGGAGCTGCGCTTTTCAGTGCTGATTGACGGACAGACGGACAGGCATGACAAAACTAATTGTCGCTTTTCAAAATTATGCCAACGTGCTTAAGGAGACTTTCGGCCTAATGCCTAAGCAAAAGTATGGTAAAAATTTATTAGTGAAGGTGTGTGGGCATCCTTTTTTGAGAAACTTTACGGCATATCACGAAGACACAGTTAACAATTTATTCAGCCAAACTAATAGCTTGTTTTAAGAGAGGCCACGGCTGCTTCTCTTTCAATTATCACATAAAGAAATTAACATCTTTTCTTTCCCAAATTACGCAACATGTGAATCGAATCAACCTTATTAAAGATACAAAACTAATCGTTTACTGTTACCAGAGCAATAAATTCTGTTGACTGTCAAGTTAAAGTTATTTACTTACCGGTGCAATTTATGTGCCTCTAGAGTACCCATAGATATTACATATATATATATATATATATATATATATATATATATATATACTGTAATGAGTACAAAATATGCTGACAAATAATTCTTTAGTGTGACAGACTTGTCAGAAGCGAAAAGTTAAAAGGCATCTCCTGGCAGAAAAGAAACCAAAACTGTCAATAACGATTACTCTAAAAGCTTCGAATTATTTGGTTCTCTCCCGTCACGCAAACCTCAGAAGAAATTAATTCTCAGAGCTAATCCTCTACACTATATTTTTAGTATGTTATACGAAGTAACTGTAAATTCCTGCAAAGAAGTAAGTGGTAGACTTTAGAACTGGCATACTCGTATGCTAAGAACTTGAGAAGAATCGGCGTTCCATTCTCGGCAGATCAACAGATTTTAACATTCTCAACAGTATTCTTAACAAAAAAATTCAAAAGCAAACGTCAGACCTTAACATTGAAACTGAATAATTAAAATTTGACTGTACTCTACATGCACTGTAAAAATTCAATGTAGTTGAGTTTCGAAAAGCCTTACAGACTTTAACTTTAACTGTCCCGTTAATTGCAGCCTGAAAAAAAGAAACTCTGGTTAAGCTCAATTCCTTTGGCGAAAGAGTTGAGTTTAACTAACAAACTAAATAAAAAACTAGCACCATGGAAAGGGTATTTATTGAGAATCTCAGTTAGCTCCTTAACTATAAATGTCATCGCCGCTTTAAAAAAGCACAAAATTTGTCCCTCTCCTCCGCCAGATGAGTCCCGTCTACACCATCCTACACATTAGAATACTATTAGCAAGTGAGAAATATAAATCAATGAAACTGGAAATTAACAAGTTTAAGAAATACATGCATAGTACAGTCGCCTATTTTTTCTCGGAAATCTTAATATTCACAGAAAAGGTTTCACTTTTGTCTAACATTTTTGTTCGGAGCATCTTCTGTTACGATAAATCATTATAGTTACGCTTGTGTTACTTTCAAGATGCAGACACACAGGCAGGTCTTCAAGTAAAATTGTTTACCGTGGGCACGTTAAAAAAAATAAGAGTGCTTCGAGAAATTTTAGTACAAAAGCCCAGTATGAAATCTCATGCAGTTCTTTCGAGAGTCTTCTTGTTGATATGGGAGTAGAGATAAAAATCGGTCATGTAGAAGATACTAGTCGTACTTTATTACATCCCGTTGCGAACTCTCAATAAATAAACCCTGAAACGATTGTTCTAGTTTTGCCGGTATCATTTCCTCTGTACCAGGTGATATCAGTTATAACGCATCCTCTTGGGGTTTCTGGTACTGATAATGGTTTTATATAAAGCAAGAAAGGTTGCCGCCATGCAAGGTCTGACAACGTCCCATCAGATGTTACGGCATGTATGACGTAAATGTATGCACTGTTGTAAAAACAAATTTCAAATACCACTTCATCCCGCATATTCGTCATTACTGCATTGTCAAATGCCCACCACATCGAACGTTCGAAAGATAAGTGTAAGAAGTAAACAAACATTTCATCGTCTTCTTATAGCTAACGAACGTTACAGCCGTTATAAAACCAGCTTCGTATCCATAGCGCTGGGTGGGTCGATAATCGATTGGCGACAGACAATCGATTGGAGTATTTCGTGAGTTTTCTGCATTCTGTCCACACACGTTCTAGAATAGCAGGTAAGCTCCCAAATGTGTCAACATCGCCTTCTAAATCGTCCTTCAATTCCATGTCATTTCTCACAAGGTAGGTGAAAGAGAATACAAAAATACTCTGTTATTTTCCGAACACTATGGTTTGGATTCGTGCCCTGTACTTCTCCACTTGTAGAGAACTCATACATTTATTCGGTCTAATAATAATGGCTAAGGGAACATTTTGTCCAGTACTTCGCTAGTCAAATAAAAAAGAAATTTCAAATAATGTTTGATACCCATATGGAGAGTACAATAGTCACGTGACAGGCCGACATATTTTAACGGATCTTCGTATTCGTATTGATTCTACCGACTGTAAGTTTTTACTGTAAAAATCCTCATAACAGAGCTGACTCTGGTGCTCAATCTAATGTACTAGAATAAGAAGTACTAGTAAAATGTTACGGAGAAATTTCCTCGTGATTTTTTCAGTTTACTTTTTAGTGTACGTCCGGGCTAATAATTATTCTGCGAAGACAGCAGCTTGTATTACAACAGACATTGTTAAAATGTACCACACACATTACATTTACTTGCTACATTCTTCAAATGCAGAAGGTAAATTCCTACGTAATTTTTCTCAGGTGGAGAAAGATTTTCGAACCTATTTGATTCCTTTTACCATGAGATAATATTTGTGACTACTATTTGAATCTTCCTAGAAATGCAATTTTATAGTCAGTTACAATGTATACAATGAAAATAAATTTATTCGTAACCTAAAGGCCAGCACCGAAAAAGGTTAACTGCATTTTGAGTACGTGTATAATATGATAAGAATGATACACAATCAAATCTTTAGTTATTAAGTCCATCCAGAAACACCTTTACTCACATTTACACATGCGTCCCTGTAAAAACCATGTACCACCTTATATTTACGCGTATAAATAATTATTTATATTATATAATTTATATATTCATTTGCATGCAAATGTACTTCTATGCGGGAATTGATACACGTCATAAATTTATATAGACTTATATCCCCTTATATTTTTTAAATTTAAAATACATTTCAGGTGACGAACTAAATACCTATAGAGACTTGCTGAAAGAGATGAAAGCTATGATATATATACCAACGTCCGTAAGGAAATTGAGAGATATTGCAGGTGCAACATATAAAAATCTCCAGCATCTGCACGTCATATTGACCAGCCACGAAGAGACAGAGCTTCTTCTTCTGGAGGTGAAGTCTTATTATCGTATAACTACCAAGTGTAGTCTACAACATAATGTAATGTAATCTAACACAGTCAAATAATGTAACGCAGCTCAATAAATCCCAGTATAATGACATGAATGGGCCAAAAACCTACTTGTCACCCTTAATGGAATATTGTAAGAATGCAGCAATCTGTAACGGCATTGAACACCTTACAACATATGAGGAAATACTTCAGGTTACATAAGTTCGTGTGATCCCCTGTAGTTTGTTCTTCCTATGTAACCCACGGCGTAAAACTTGTTCACGGCGCCTGCAGTCTTTAAAATTTATCTGATGCCAAATGTATAGAATAAAAACAAAGGTGTCATGACTGTACAACGAGAGAGTATCGTCACATTTCCAAGGAGAGATGCTCGCCTACCTCGATAGGGTGTCGTGGTAAGTGGACTGGCCACGGGGGACATATTGCCTTCTCCTGAATCCGATAATTTCTTGAAAGAAGTGGTTTACTTTCCACTGATGACTGCAGCTCTCCGTGAACTGTAGCGGCATTCCAAAGAGGCAGTAAAAAAAAGTTGAAACGAGATATGCTGCAGAAAACAGTGGAAGAGTTATGTTATCGTTGAGAGCTCATATCGAACAATTATAGAAAAGACTAAAGCATTTCTTCATACATTTTTAGTGGCTTCATGTCACAGTGGCGGGCGTATTTTCATAACCTTGCATTCAATTTATCAAAGGAGGTTTGGTTCCGTTCCGTATAATGTAACAAAACGTATCCTATCAGAATAAGTACAGCTTATTCATTCGATTATTCCTCAACCAAACAAAGGCTGTGAAAAAATTTTTCTTGCTGGGATTTTCCAGACGTTTTGGGGCTCATTAAATTAGATTGAAAAATAATGGTTTTCAATTAATGATTAAGGAGTGATACATTCCAAACGCGTTGAAATATTACTAGGGTTCCGAAACTACAACCCTATCAATGAGCCGTGCGTCCATGTCTCGGTGCTTTGATTTTAATATGAAAGTTTATAATACAAAAACAAACTACCGACTTTGTAGAAGGAAGGTAAGAAATATTTTTCCGTTAAAAAGTACCTGCAACATGGTGGTAATGAGAAATATTTATACCGCAACAGATATCCTAAGTTAAATAACAACACGATACCAGGATTTTTCTTAAAATACTAACAGTTGTTCAGCAGGCTAAGATGTTTCCCCGTGTTTTAGAAGAACCATTCATCGGACCCTTTTCTGAACCACCTGAATCCCGTTCAGAGTATCAAAACCCACGGCTTCAAGGTAAATTTTAGTATTGTTAGAAGCAACTCCATCACGAAGTTTGGTTAACATATTCACCATTATAATTGTTACAAAATTCTTATTTCATTGTAAACATAGCTCATATTCATCAGTTTTTGTGGTATAAAATTGAAAACTTATCACAAAAAATTCTATTTAACATAAGTTCTTCAACGACTTATTATGACATTCGTCGTAAATGTTCAATCGTTTGACAAAGACTTCCCTCTATATTGCGTGTCTTCAACTAACACCTTAGCAGTTTGAAACGTAATACGCGCTATACCAAAAACTAAAGAATGCAATGTGTGTTTATCACGCATTTTCACCACCCCGCCCACAGTCTTACAACCGATGTAGACGAAGAGACAGTGGTGCTGCCACTTGCCTGTCATATTCATTCCTCTTCAGAACAACTCAGCATTGAGGGTGCTCAACATAACTTTTAGTTTCCATTAACTTTAACAAATTTCATTTCAACACAGTTTTCTACCACAAATGGACTATCCAATAGAAGATGGCTTTTGTTCTTGGACTCTGCAATGGCACTGGACAAGTTCTTCGCCCAAATTCACATCCCGATCAACTGTGAGTTTCTGGTTGCACAGCGCTGCTTTGGGACGGACGAAGAATGGGTGGAATTTAAGATAACAGAAGTATATCACGTGCACCCGACCCGGGCTCTGCAGATGCACCGTGTCGGCAACTGGAGTTCTGGTAACGGCCTCACCTGGACCAACATCCCACTTTATTACAGACGGCGAGATCTTCAAGGAATCACGCTCAAAGGAGCCTTTTTGCCTGACGTACGTAATACAGACGGGTTGTCACTTTTTCCTCGTATGGTATGCCACCATTAATGCTTACGTTTTACTCTTAAAATTTTCGTCGAATTTAGATGGAACTTTTGGTGTCTGGCAAAATTTCAGTTTTTTATATCAGAACAGCGCGACATACAACCAAAATTACAATCCACTACCCGCAAGATCTCCATAAATTTCTCGTAATACAACTTCCCTTATGATGTAAAGTAAAAGCTGTTCAAATATAAAACTGTGTATATAATACTTCGTTGTGGTGAATATTTTAATATTTGTACATATGAAGTTAATTAAGGAAGATCTATATTAAACAACTGTTAACATTCAACGTTACAACCAAAACTTAAAAGAAAGGCAACGTGTTTTACGATAACATCAAAATCGGTACAAGAAAAATAAACGGCAAGAGACTTATGTCCTGTTACATGTAGTGTTTCTACACTTAATAGGACTAAATCCTGTTAAATTTAGTACTTATATGCTTAATTACATCTTTCAATAACAAAATTACGTCTTCGAGAAACGTACGTCTAATATTATACCGGGATGAAGAAGTAAAAACAAATGCTAAAAATGAGTACTCTAAATCAGAGTGTATATTTTTTTCAAATGTGTTATGATGAATTTTTTCGTTATATACTTAACAAAATTCTTTATTAATAACTAACGCTTCTCCATTCTGTTAACAGGCTCCATATGTAATCAATAGACTTGTCGGTGGAAACAACACCTATGAGTTATCCGGTTATTCCATGGAATTCTGGAATTTACTACAACAACACGCCAATTTTGGGTGAGAGACTTCTTAATATTATATCACACGCACATAGGAATTTTAGAATATATATTTCTTATTTCAACTATTGTGTTAAGAATTCTTTATGGGTCCTGAAAGTCAGACTAGGAAAACTTTTTAACATACACTGAAAAATGTTTCGTAGGAAATTAAACAGCTATGTGAGTATTTCTATATTTTTCGCGGGTAGTGAATGTGTCCTTGATTCGTGTAATATTATATTCTTTTCATTACAGTTACAATGATTATAACATGATACACCTTAGCTCTTCAGGAATGCCAAGTGGCAGTAGGTTACCGACGTTTCAAGATAGACATACCCTCAGTCCCATTTCTAAGGGTCAAGCAGTCTAAGAATAATTCTCGCATGAGTTCAGAATACTTTTAGCTGCGTGTACATGTTGCTGTAAAATTGTTATAGCAGAACAATAGGATTAAAAGAGCATGTTACTTGCCACCTGTTTGTAGTGTTCAAATGTAGCGGGGAACATTTGTGTGGTATTTCAAGTATGAGAACTGTCTCGGGGAAATGAACTGATATCAGAAGGTGTTTCAAAGAAAGCACGCGACTCCTTATTCCAGCAGATTCATACCCCTGTGTTCGAATTTAAATGTGATTTTTTTCCGATTTTCTCTTATATCGCTTTCACCCTCAAAATACACGCAATGTCATCTACTGGTATTTTTATTCTTTTCCATTTCATTTACCATATAAAATTAATAATTACGTTTGCAACTGGGAATTTTTAGGTCTCATCTGTGTTAGTATGGCAGTAGCAGGTATTATTATTATTATTATTATTATTATTATTAACATTGTATTTAAACGTTTGGTAGGAAATTTCATAAAAGATTTTCCTGTGGTAGTTTATATTGTTATTATCATTATCGAAGTACTCTCAACATTGTCATATATATATACAGGGTGTCCCAGGAGGAATTTGCCAGACTTCGGGAGGGTGTTCCTTATGTAAAAAGTATACCGATATAACCCAAAACACCCATGTCCAAATTTGACCGGTTACGGAGATAATGGCCAGAGAAGTTTGAAACTTTGACAGCTGTTATACACTTATTGATTACCAAATACATATTAAAACTGGCAGGAATATGTGGTT
>JGI20166J26741_11065558_pt1 | contig 14460 bp, 5 predicted proteins | sample TergutCu122P5_FD_26741 | JGI IMG/M metagenome (IMG submission 26741)
GTTGGTTGGTTGGTTGGTTGGTTGGTTGGTTGGTTGGTTGGTTGGTTGGTTAGTTGATTGGTTGGTTGGTTGGTTAGTTAGTCAGTCAGTCATTTGGGTAGGTAGTCAGCCAATCAAATCTTATTACCTCTACCTTGTATCTTTAAGGGTTACTGTTAGAGGCCATTTGTACTTAAATGTGAATACCCCTCTCCTTCATTTATATGATTGTCCCTTTATATAACATAGGTGAAGTTTGACACGGCATCAGTTATTGGAAATCTTAAAATTGTTTAATTTTACAAAATTCCTTTCTCACATCTTTATTATATGTGTATGAACATTGATAAAACAGTACATACAAAGTTTTGCAGTAGTTTTCATAATTAATGGCATTATTTGGAATGTTTCTATCGTTTCTATAATGAAATTATTACTTAAAATATCACATTTTATATAAACAGAACTTTGATGATGTTATATATGATTTACAAATTTAATTTTCATTGCAACTCTTTTATTTGTTTTTGGTGACAATTTTCATGATTGCAGTAGTTGAACTTAATTGTACAGTGTTCATGTAAGTCATGTTATACCTTCTCCATGCTAATGAAGGGAAATAGATGCATTAATAATAAAAAATGTATGAAATATGTTTTTCAGCCATTTATCAGTTACAGTTCTGTAATAAATGAAGCACATTACAGTATGTGTGTGAACTGCGAAACACTGACATGTTACTGTTATCCCAGAAGGCCACAGCCTTCCGCAAGAGGGAAGGATGAAAGTCTGGTTTACATGTATTTGCATTTATACATATGCAAGATTTTACATATAAAGAAAGAGCACAGGAAATCTGCAAACTGGATGACACTCAAAGTGCTTGGAAAATTGGGAGTTTGCTATATTCTGTAGTTACATCTTTTATATGGAGATTATTCTTCACTTGACTGTTAGCTTGCTAGTGTGCCATATTTCATTTCAATTCTTCTTTCTTTTCATGTTGACTGATGTGCCAGGATCCGGGTGTTCTGTCATTGGTTGTGCAACCACAGCTACTTCAGCAATGTGATACTTGCATGTATTATGATCTCATCAGCGATGTTGGCCGCCGAAGATCCTTTGCGTTCTGAAACTCCTCGAAATGAAGTAAGTTGCTTTTCATGCCGCTGTATGTTCATCTGTATGTGATGATATTTTATTATGGAGCCTTCAAATTCAATATATTTCAGGACTCATCTGGCCAGTGCAGTAGGAATTATGTGGAGGCAGGCATAATGTTGATGCACTAGCATATGTATCCCCTTTTTGAGGACCTCCCTGGACTGTGGCTGGAACCACAGCACCACCATGACCTACATGTCTTTGTTCTACCATCATCTATGCCCGTTTATTAGCTTAGCCTTCAAAGGACCTAACGTAACCAGAAGCACATACCCCTGTGGTACAGCATTTCAGTACCTCTATACCATTGTCAAGGACACTGTTGCAGCATGTTCATGAAGGATGTCATCACAAAACACCCATCTTTTTGTGGCCTGCAGTGGAAGATAATATAGCAGCCACCATACAGCCTGGCCTTTAATCTTTTCCTTCTTTTGTTGGTCTCTTTCAAGAAAACCATAAAAGGTTGTAGGTTCAGGTTAGATGAAGATGTCAAGGCTGCAATATTAAAGTGATACCAGCAGTATCACAGGGAGTTCTGTGTAAATGGGATCCATTGGCTGGTGTATCAATAGGATGCATGCCTCAGTGCCCATCCAGACTATTTTTAATAGTCTCTTCTTTTTCACCCAGAACAGTTTCCAGATAGGCTGTGTTTGAGCAATCCTCACATGTAATAACCTCAAACAGTACTGTCTTCTCTTCTGTGGATGTAACACCGTATAGTCTGGTGTCAATTTCAGAAATTTACTAATTTATTGAAAGAACCTACTGTCTCCATCCATGAGGGAGAAACACTGGGGGCAGCTAGTGTCCACCAAAATGTTGGTAAGTTTCTACCACACTGCATGATGGCATATTCCAGAAGACTGTATTCTTCAAAGTCAGTATCAAGAGAACTTCAAATGTTAGATACTATACCTTATCTATTCATAAATAAGTTTATACATATTTTGTTACCTTGAATAATGATGTTTGTTAAGTCATTGAACCTTCTCTCATTTTATTGAAATGCAGCATGAGATGTGCATATAAATATTAATGAAAAATTTACTTTGAGTTATACCATTTGTTTAGTTGTGGTACTGTTAATTTATATAAAGAAACTTGCATATTACTTGAAAAATTTAACAACTGTTAGCTTCTCAACAAGGATTCATCTCCATGGATTATGTTAAATAAACATCTGCAGGTATTTCTTGCAGCCATGCAAAACTATAAAAAATATTTCAAGCTTTCTAAAGTGTGATTTTTATTTACTACTCTTTCTGAGAAATTTTGACAATGTAATTTGAGCTAACTTAACTAATTTTCACAGTCACACCATGCATCTTGATATTATCGAAGAGTTTTATTTACCAACTGATGCACGAGAGAATTGCTTTAAAATTTGAATGTCAATTTTAATATTCTTTTTAAAACAATTCTCTCGTGCATCAGCTGGTAAATAAAACACTTTGATACTAACTTCACTGATTTGGGAGTTTTCTTGGAGCTTCTGAATTACAAAGGAGCTTGGGTTAAAGTTACTCATAGGCTAGCATGGAAGGTTGGCTAATTTGGAAGTCAGTACCAAAAAAGTGCATATATAAATATATATATGTCAAAGGACTATGACCCACTTTGTCACGTTTGTTCAACTAAAAGCTAGGATTTTGAATATTTCACACGTGCAGTTCAGTGGGTATAAATAAACTCCTTTTTAAAATAATTAACAAATTTTAAATTCAGTACAGTGTGAAGATAAATGTGTAGGCTTATAAATCACCATTTTCTACTTGTGTGTGTGTGCGTGTGTGCGTGCGTGCGCGCGCGCGCGCGCGCACGCATGCACGCGCAACCACATGACACATGCAGAAATGGGGGCACATGAGTCCATTGAGAGAGAGACAGTTCCAGGTGACTGATTTTCACAAAGCTTTGTGAGAAATTCATGCCATTTGTGGACACATCAAGGCTGCAATTTTTAATATCATACAGTCAGTAATACGAAATAATATGGCAGGTACACAAACTGGTGAGGTGGGCACACCATTAGTACCAATTACATAAGAACCTAGAATGATGTATTTTGTAGATCTTGGAAAAATGTGTGATGATTATTATGAGGCAGAGTCAACGAGTAAAGTGAATTTATTAATTACTTGCTTTACTTTTTGATTCGCCTTCATATTAATCCTGTTCTGGGGGCATGCTGTGGCACAGGTGGTTGAGGCTCTGCGCTACAAGCTGGAAGGTCGCGCGTTCAATTCCCGATGGTGTCATTGGAATTTTTCATTAACATAATCCTTCTGGCCACACTACGGCCCTGGGATCAATTCTGCCTGTAACAGAAATGAGTACCAGGAATATTTCCTTGTGTAAAGGTGACCAGTGCGTAGGGCTGAAAACCATACCACCTTCATGTGCCAACTGTCTTGAAATCTGGGAGCCTCACCCTCCTGGAACACTCAGGACCTGTCCAGGGCTGTAATGAGATTGCTTTTATTAATCCTGTTTTGAGGTTTGTACTTTATGTGTCTGTGGGCTGTGTTTGCGAGATTTCAGAGAACATTTTCTGCAGCTTCATAGTTTAAATAATTAGTGAAAGTGACAATAAGAAGGCATTTCCTTGAACCCAGAGGAAAGGGAGAAGAGAACATTGCTCCTTTAAGGCCAACACCAAGGGATTACCCCCTCATAAAATCTAAACACATGTCTCTCTACTCTGTTCAACCATGCAGATGGGACAACACACGCACGTCCATGTGACATTTGTAGTGGACCATAGGGCAGAGCTGACAGGTTTTCCTTCAGGTTCTTATGTTTCCATCTGTGTGTATCATTCCACCATTTCTCACTACCCATATTTCATTCATTTACCACAGACATACAATCTTAGCAACTGACAACATCATTAAATAAAACACTTCTGTCTTCCTCTGTCATCTAGATGCCCTGAATCTGTTATTAATTTTCCAGTTTTTTTAGGGTGAATTTGCAGAATTGTGAAAAGGGACTGTTAGCTTTGTTATGTCTGTCTGTCTGTGTACATGTCCATCCACATGGGACAACTTGGTTCCTACAGGACGAATTTTCATTAAATTTGATATTTCAGGATTTTTTGAAAAGCTGTCAAGAAAACTGAATTTTGATTAAAGTCTTATAAGAATAACGGGCAATTTGCGTGAAGACCTATGTACATATATGACAATATCTCAATGAATTATTCTTAATATGAGAAATGTTGCAGACGAACATTATAAAGAAAATCAAAACACATATTATGTTCAATACATTTTTTCCAAAATCATGCCATTTATGAGGTAATGTAGAAAAATATGGTAAAACCAGATAGGCCACATGTGACAATACAGTGCTGCATAAAAAAGATGCACTTTGCCTACCAGATGACTAACACAAGAATACAGGAACACACTCATAATATTTAATACATATTGCTTCATAATTGATTAATTCTGACTGATCTTTTTTAATGTTTCATGGTAATACAAAATCTGAGAAACTGTGCAGTGACTTATATGTCATTATAATCTGTTTAGCCAAACTTTGCATCTAAAGAAGACCATGAGCAAAGAGATTTTTTTTTTTTGTTGCAATGTAGCATTTATATGTAATGTGTAAAAACTGTGTGTTGGAATATAATTTTTTTCAAAATCTGGTATGTATAATATGCATTTTTGCCAGTGACATAAATTTACCATAAAAGTATTGTTGTGCATCACTCAGTATTTGTGTATAGTTGACAATGGCATGTAGCTCAACAATACACACAGACTGCATTGTTATGTTTCCACTGCAAAATTATTGTGTGAACAGACCACAGTGTTTTGATATACATACATTGCCTCTCTTGTCCTCAATTAGCGTGTATCTTCTGCATTTGCTCTTACTGTCTAAAATGGAACCCGTTGCTTGCAACCTTGTAATTTGTTGGTTGCTTTCTCATGTAAAAGCAGCCTGTTCAGGAGTTTTACATGAATTTGCAACACTTATTGTAGCAATTGTACTTGCCTGTGTAACATGCAGTAATCCACATAGCAACTGCAGGTGTATCACAGGGACCTCATAGCTGCTCCATTAAGCGGTATGGTAACAAGCTGATGTGCAGGTTGGTGTACAGAATAAGCAGCCTCCTGGGAAATGACCTGTGATTTGGACCATTTAAAATATGTCATTATTTATAAATTGAGCATTGTTTAATTTTCTAAATTTTATTTTTATATCATAAAAGAAACTGCTGTACTCACAAGTCATAATTCTTGATATGTATTTTTGGTATGTTATGTCATGATTATCAGTATAATATAAATTTTTCAGATCCTGTCAAAATTTGATGTCTTCTTCACATCAGTGTTCACAGTGGAAATCTGTCTGAAGATGATTACATATGGCTTTGTTCTCCATGATGGTGCTTTCTGCCGCTCAGCTTTCAATCTCCTTGACTTGCTTGTGGTGTTTGTCTCTCTTGTCGCCATGTTTATACGGTATGTAGAAGATTTAATCTGTCTTTGTATGATGCCTATTGAGATTACAGTTTTTGCATGGGTTGAAGCAAAAGACTAGAGAGGTTTGAGGTGTAGGTTTTAAATTTACATGATCCAAGTTTTTTACCTTATGTGGTTCGACTTGTTCAAAGAAATGATGGTGCTTTTTTGTTTATGGATAGTCAAAAATAATTTTAATAAGCCAATAAATTATCATACACAACTTATATTTTAATCAGAACTACATGTTCCAGATTTTACTAACAAGCTATCATCAGGCTGTAAAAAAAAAAATGAAAGTTCAGTACACAACACGCATTATTTAAAAATCAAGTTTCATGTCTCATCTTGTCTTAGATCTAGGTTTATAATCCATTATTAAAACAACATTATCTTTAAAATCTTGGTGTAATATTTATAACAGGTGTTAATGGCTCTTGTAGCTGTTCATCATAGTTAAAATGCTGAAACCATATTGTTAAAATATTAGGCAGTGGTGTGAATTTTTCGCAAACCCTACCAGTAAATCTCATGGTTATGTACCATTACCTAAATCTTTTTGTACACACTGATAATGGCTTGTTTGTAAAAGCTGAAATGCGTAGCTTTTGAAATATTAGATGTGTTCGATGGACAGTGTATTGGTTTGTGCATAATAACACAAGGGGATGAATAATATAAAGAAAGAAATAATTACAAAGACCTGTCTGGACTGACTCCAGGACCACAAGAGAAAATATAAATAGCTCAATTGAGTGTTATGTAACACTATGGCAGAGGGAAGTCAAAAGTTGGACTGAGTGCATTGGTACTGCAGTTGGTTAATCTGTGATATGGGATTATTGTGTCCTTTTGCTTCTGGTTGGTGAGTGATTATGCCAAGTGACTAGCACATGCATACATTTAAAATCCAGTGTTTCATGTGCAAGGTATGATACATGTGGGAAACCATTTAGTATGATAGATTTAGTTTCAGGCATCAGTGTTACTAGTAAATTTAAAAAGACATTATTACAATTTTACAGTGGAAGTGGCATTTCAGTGGTCAAAATCCTTCGAGTTTTGAGAGTTCTCAGGCCCCTTCGGGCTATCAACAGGGCGAAAGGGCTCAAGGTAAGGAAAATGGGACACATAGTTTCATAAGCTACCCATTACTTAAGTGTGGGGTTTCTCTATAATCAGTATCAAAGTAATTATAGAGTATAACAAAGTACAGAATGTATTCATGCTATTTTATAGTATATTTTGACTTGCAATTTTACTAAAACAAGAGTGGCAGATATAGTAGCAAACCCCACTGTGCATGTTGCCAGTTAGAGATTATAAAACTTTTTGTATGACAAAAGAAATATAATTTATTTTAGGATATAAGTAATGTAAATAATAGACATTATAATTGTAAAGTTTTTTCTTGGCTGCTCTTTCCATTGTGTACATACGTATAAGATGAAGCAGCTGGCAGACTGGTGGAAGAGCCCTTTTGTGCCAAGTGACCACAGAGTTTGGTTCATTGCTTTTAGTAAATGTATTACATAGCATGGGGCACCTGAGGATGAACCAGACCCATGTTTACACAGGAGACAACAAGGTGTTTCCAAGACAGACAGTGCCTGGTATTTGTTGATGATGTATCTGTCCTATAGCACGTAGTCCAGTGTGTGATAGTCGCAGTAAAGACTATTGGCAACATTGTCCTGGTCACCTGCCTTCTTCAGTTCATGTTTGCTGTTATTGGAGTCCAGTTGTTTAAGGTAGGCAGCAGTCAAACAATCAGTGTTTAGTGGCAAATGCACCTCTGGGTTTAGATTAATCTTTAATGGGTTTTACGTTCTCATTTTTATTTTCATATTTGAAAGTATTAATTTTTTATGTGATGTACAGTATTTTGTTTTATTTAAATTAGTCCTTGTGGTTTTGTGTTCTATAAAGACGATGCAGGGAGCCAGTCAGCAAGATGTTTGTGCTCCTACCCAGCCTTGTTGCGTTGCGTTGCATCGCACTGCGCCTTGTTTGTCATTGCCCCAACTAATTTGCATGTCAGTGTGACTTAGAAATTGTGTCGTACAGTACCTGTGTATGTTTCTCCTGTTACCTAGTTCGTTAGCCCACATAGAAATGCAAAGTTTTGAATATCCTAAAATCTGTTCCAAAATTTTTTGCTCTTCACTAGTCTTTCTAGGACAGGGCAGAGCAGTGGGAGAGGTTACAAGGCTAGCAAGGGAGCCACCAGGTAACTAGAAGGTTAATGGTTGTTTCCATCCTGATGCCATGACAGGATGATTCTTGTTGCATGTTCTGGCTCTTGCTGTATGCTTTATTACTTAACGTTGTGTAGAAGGGTAAAGAAGTCTGGGAAATACACACATATTGTAGCCTTTTTTGGGGGGGAGAATTACCTGAAAAAGAGAGTGGATGTGTAGTTGCCTCTTTTCATTTATGTGTTGGTACACATGTTGATGGGAAGTTAAATTTGTATTCTCTCTTGGTTTCTTCTTATGATATGGCTTGGTTGCAAATTGCTTGCTGGCTCCCTCAGCTGTCATTCCGGTCCCCCAGCACAGTTGTTCTTCACTGAAGTTTACGGAACTGAAGTGGCCTGAATTTGATTTGTTTTGAGTTTGAAGACTGGTTTATCCCTGAGCCTCTGGGATATGGAAAGGAATCTGGCAAGAATAAGATGCTGGCCATACAGTTACTAAGGCTTCAACGAGCTAGACAGGGAGAAACAAACAGAAAGCAGAAGCAACAGGAAAATCTACAAGCATCTTTGAGAAGTGGATTGTTTATTAATAATTATAAAACAGTCTAACAATTTTTTTTATCATATGGATCTGTTTTCTTTCGTTTGGTTGCTTGTGCATTTCTAGTTTTAGAATTTGTCATGATGATAACATGAATGTCGCTATTTATTCGGAAGAATTTGTTTGTGTGTTTCAGTCAGCATCTTAATCTGGCCCAGGCTCGCTTGCTTCTTTCCCTCCATGACCCACAATCCCAACCAAGTGCCCGGCATGGAGTTGCTCTGCTCTGGTATTTGGTCCCTTAGGTGCATTTGACCGGATGCCTGTCTGCCTGCCTGTTGAGGGCTTTGGGCTAGAGTAACTGAAAGAAACCAATTCCATACTGACATTGCCTCTCTCTCTCTCTCCTCCCCTAGTACGTAGTGAAATGCGTGATAGTAGCCATTAAGACGATCGGCAATATCATGCTGGTAACCTACCTCCTGCAGTTCATGTTCGCTGTTATTGGAGTGCAGCTATTCAAGGTAACTCCCACCACTACATGTGTTGTGCTTGCTTGCTGCACTATCACAGTTGACATGCTTCTTGCATTATCTCAGTTTAGCGAACAAATGTCCTTCCTTTTTCCTTTCTTGTCTATGTAGATTAGAGTACACATACTTGCTTCTATACTTGCTTTGAAAATTGAATGTCTCTTACATAATTCCTTTCATGCTTGCTGCCTGGTGTAAATTAGCTTGCTTTTAGCTTGCTTACCTTCCACTTGTTTCAGTGTGTTTGCATCTTGTTTCATATTTCTGTCTCACTGCAGTAGTGAAATATTGTTAGTAAGTATGTTTTGTATACACTGCATATGTACTATATATGATTACAGATTTTTGTTTCATAGTACTTCACTTTTCATGTTCATGTAGCCTGTTAAAAATATGTTCTACATATCAGAATTTATGATCACTGTATTTCTTCCCTTCTTCTCTGTATCATGTTATTTAGTAATGGTGAATTATGTGGCATGTAATAGAATAAAATTAATTTATGATAAATATTTTTCATCAGGTGGTTACATTTCATATATTTGAAGTTCCCCAGTGAATGCAGTACTGAACACATATGAAGCATTTCTCTATTGCAAATTGTCTAGAATTAAATTAGTTTAATGTATGAGATTTTAGGTTCCTACAGCAGTCAGTAGAGAGATTATGGTCTTCTATGTTGCAGCTTGTGTAGAGTGGTTGTGCGTTATTCAAAAATGTTAGCAGCTATCTACCAAATTACCAAACAAGACCATAAACTTAGTATTCACTGTTGTATGAGATCCTTAAATCTTACATATTTTCAGATAGGTCGCTTTCCTAACATGTCATTTTTCTATCATCTGTTCATTGCTCGTTATCATGCAAGTCACTGGAAATTGAATCAGAATGTTTCCACGTTGCATGTTTTTGACAGTCACATATACTGGCAAGCTTTTGGCACTGTCATTAAAAACCACAAAATAGGTAACCAAGGTTTGTTATATATATGACTGTATTGTAGACATGTCTGTCATATACTTGTATCTTCTGCTTTTAGACTTTCTACATCAACTTACTTTGTTATGCCGGCATTGTAAGAGACGTAATTTCTCGTGAGACATTTTGCTACAGTTTAAATGAACTTCATACTTTTTTTTATGTGTACTGACACAGCATGTTATTGGTGTTAACACATTACATTATTGTATTTTTCTGTACCCACTGTTGCCAATATTCTTAATTCTGTATGTTTTGGATAAATAATAATTTCTTACTGCTCTAATAAATAAAACATTAGATAGGTGTATATTATTCCAAAGTAAATCATCAGAATGCAAAATTTTCAGAATATGGAATTTATCATCAATAAGATAAGCCATGTATGTTGTATAACATAAAATTGAGGTACATTTGCATAACAATTGTTGCCCTGGTAAAACAATAAGTATTATGTATTCTGAGTGTTTGTCTGTAGCTTTAGTTATCCAGCACCCAATGCACATGAACCATATTATATTGCCATCTGTGGCCTGTCTGGGTTATTTAATATAAAATTTATGTTGTGATTTTCCGTACAACTTTTGTCTGAAACATTTCTCATTCCAAGAATTGAGTGAGATACATAGGTCATAATGTAAAATACCCATTATTCTTGTTAATCTTGTCATATTTTAATAGAACTTTAATTTTCTTGAGAGATTTTCGAAAAATACTGAACTAGCAAATTTCATGAAAATCTCTCCAAGGAGAGCTACGTTGTTCCAGACAGACAGACAGACATGACAATGCTAATAATCATGTTTCACAATTTTGCGATTGTGTCAAAAATAGTATATTTGATTTTAGTGGCCGAGGTAGCATAGTGAGTATAGTGACATCCTACAGGCTGGACGGTCTAGGGTTCGAACCCCAGTAGTGGCGAGATTTGCCCTACCCATCCAGGCCAGCTCCAAGGTCCACCCAGTCTCCCTTACAGTGGGTAGCATGTCTCTTTCCTAGAGGTAAAGCAGCTGGGATGTGGCATTAAGCACCAACCCCCATCTAGCGCCAAGGTTAAAGAAAGAGTAGAGCTTGACTCCCATCATGGCCTGTTATAGTGCGAACTTTACCTTTATATTTGATTTAACAAGCAATAGTTGGACAGGTTACTTTGTTACATCCTGTAGCATGCAAGATAATTCTTTGTCTTGTGTGGGGTTCATATTAATAAGAGCCCTTGATTTTCATTAATTTATAGTACCATTTCCTCAGCTGTGTCAATGAAGTCCCCTAAACTTTCAAAAAAGTACATTCATGTGTCCATATGATTCACACAGTTCAAGAGGTAAATAATTTTTTTTTTTGTTACATATTATACACATGAGATTTCAGACTTCTGCTGCAGTGTAGTTGAGGTCATTGATCTTCTGGGTTTTTCTGCAGCATGGGTTCATGGTTGTTCACGGATGTTTCGGGACAAGCTATTGGTCCCCTCTTCAAGGTTTCCCCTTGCCTACACTAGCTAAACACAGAGCGCATATTTAATTTCTAGTCTTAGCATGGCAGCTGTCTTGGGAGTTTTATCATGTGCAGAGCCTGCTCCAGTGAAGTCTGTATTTCCTCTGCAAGTCTACCTTATTTCATAGAACATTCCCGAATTATTGACCTCCAACTTCTATGCAAGCCTTGTACCTTCTGATAATATTTCTCAACACACACGACAGAACTCATAGTTTGAAGTAGTGGCAGTTTCTCTTCAAATGTCTTGTTTCATTTCATTAGAAGAAATAGATTTCCTCCAGTTCTTCATCTTGTGTTAATTCCATGAATAATGGTGCTACAATTAATTTAATGGAACACTCAGAATTTACTTTCTTTGAAAAACTGGTACCCTATAATTTTGTTTGCGCTCATTGTACTTTAGGGTCATATAAAGAAAAATTTACAAACCATGTGGATACTTTCATATCACTAATTTCTTATTTTGGCTGTTTATGATCATACTTCATCTAAACCATGCATCATCAAAGAAAAGTACAAGATTTAATGTTTTATTTTTCTCCAGCTTTGAACCTGTAATTCTGTATTTTACCACTGTTCTGTATGTTGTTCTTTGTATGCACTGATGATGCAGGACTTTTGTACAAAATCTTTGGCAACATGTTTTTGATAACACATATGTTCTTAGCAAGACTACTGCAAATGAATATTTGTTTCCTAACAGAAAACTTTCTGACATTCAGTAATCTCCTGCTCTATGTAAGAGACCAGATAACTGGCATGTATCACATTCAAGCACTGCTTTGATGGTGCAAACATGTGGCCGACTGGCCTTGCATAAGCCAGCTGGTATTTCTCCATGCTTGCTAGAATTATTGCAGATATGCTGTGTGGTAAATGATACAGGTTTACTCCCGTTGCATGTCGCTAAATGATCTCAGTACATACATGTGTTAGTGGTCCATTTGTTATATCCTTTAAATGGTGATGGTGTATTTATATGCTTACTAATGGCACTGTTAGTATCTCAGAATATATGCATAGAAATGTCCAGATGATTAGCAAATAATGAATTAGAAAGAATTGGGAAGGAAACATTATGGCATTTGCTTGTAGGGACTGAGGAAAACTGCAGAAGTGGCTCAATCAAGATGGTCAGTGCTGCCACTGAGATTCAAGCCATGCAACTCCTAAATACAAGTCACAAATGTTACACTATTGCTTGAGAAATTGCTGTATACAAGAATATTGTGTGTGTTATAACTGATCATGAACTAACATGTATGTAGGAGCTCTGAAGAACTATATATGATTGGCTAACTCACAGGTTACAGCCTAATTGATCCTGGGGTTGCTCTAAACTGACACACACTGTGGAATATGTCAAACTGCATAAATATCTGGGGTTGCAGGTCTCAAACAGGCTAATGTTATTTCATTTGAAGAACTGAACACACAGCATTCTGGAGGTCCCACATTCAAACTCTAGCTTGAAGATACACTGTCCTGGCCAAAGTTTTTCATGGTTTTTTCAGACCCTCCTGGTAACTATGGGGAAAATATTTCAAAACAGGCCACCACCATTTCCTTCTGTGTTATTTTCAATTTGTTTTTAACTAATCATTCTACCTTTTGATGCTTTATAATCTGAATTACTGACAATGTCATGGCCGGGATAGCTCAGTCGGTATAGCGACTCACTACAGGCTGGACGGTCCAGGGATCGAATCCCGGCAGGGCGAGATTTCCCGCTCCTGCCCAGACCAGCACTGGGGCCCACCCAGCCTCCTATACAATGGGTACTGGGTCTTTCCTGGGGGTAAAGCGGCTGGGATGTGGCAACCACCCACCCCCATCTAGTGCCATGGTTAAGGTAAGAGTAGAGCTATACCTCTACTCCCCCTTTGGGCCTTTGTGGCCTGTTGTAGGGTGAACTTTACTTTACTTTACATTAACTGCACTGATAATGTCATTAAATAAACTGTCAATAAATGCATAGCAATAGAACTGATATTAATGTTCCCAATCTACAGTCCTCTTTTCATAGATTAATTGAAATAGTTTCTCACTTTCTTATTCAAATCTGCACTTAACGCTTTGGAATTTCTATGTTTGTGATAGTTCATTTGCCTGTTCTTTTGTAGACAGGAACTAGCATGAGTTAGGACCAAACTTGTGACTTTAAATTCAACACAAAATCATATAGGATGTTTTAAAGTAAAATGAATGACTAACTGTAATGAATTAAACAGATTAGAAATTCCTGTCTTCACATATGCATTAATGTTATTCTTCTGTTCATTTTGTTAATTGCCATGAAGCAACAAACTCTTTATGAAGCTTTATTATACATATCTCATTCCACTTTGAAAGCTGAGGCTTTTTTTATGCGATGAACTTACCATGCTCACTGACTGTCATTGTCACGTTAAAATTGTTTCTTGTATTTTATTGCAACACAGTCGAAGGGCAAATTTTGCAGAAGTCTGGCATAATAATTACATAAGACTGGTGTCTGTAATAATGTGCTTCCATCTCTGTTAATAGCACTATGAAAGTATTTTTCACTTAGTGTCACACCCTAATTTTTCATCTGCTTATTTTGTAACACATTGGTTTTGGTCATAACTACCTTTGTGTAACAAACATGGCAACTGTATGCACAAAACATATCCACTCTGCTCAGTTCCTTACTCCTTCCTGTGTACATCTGTGAATGTCTGTAGCCCATTTGATGTATCATTTAAAGAAATATCTGGATAAACATTGCATATGGAACTGCCAGAACAGCATTTCTGAATGCAGAATTTTGGAATGTCATGCACTGAATTTCAGTATTGTTCATGAAACTTACTAACCTGAATTTAAAACTGTATGTTGTGGGGCCTAATTTCTTAATAGTTACTATATGAGTAAACAAACATTTACAAAAAATGTTCACAGGAAAATCAAACTTCTAAATTGGAGAAAAAACTGAGTTGTTTAATGACATTGCATTTTGTTGACTTTAGCATTCAGTCTGTTACAAGGGTGAGTCATCATCATTTGTATCCTCCTGCTCTCCCCTCTTCTTCTTTTCTTACTGCCCCTCTTCCT
>JGI20166J26741_11066670_pt1 | contig 14459 bp, 16 predicted proteins | sample TergutCu122P5_FD_26741 | JGI IMG/M metagenome (IMG submission 26741)
TTGATAACCGGGCTGGGAGGAGATATTTCTTTCTGGCGCAGTATGGTCCCTCTCCTTTCGGACAGATTCAAGGTGATCACTCTCGACGCCAGAGGGTCCGGCCTTACGGAATGCCCGGACGGGCCGTTTGACATAAAGATGTTGTGTGAAGATGTCGTTGAGCTGTTGGATAAACTTTCAATAAAAAAAGCGCATATCTTGGGGTGGTCTATGGGCGGGAATGTCGCCCAAGAGATGGCTCTGGGTCATCCGGAAAGGGTCGCATCTCTGATATTGGTCTCCACATACATGAGACGCCCTTCCAGGTCGAGTTACATGATGAACACGATGGCGGAATCCGTTCGTTCCGGGGGGGACCTCATCTACGTTTTTAAGATCATGCAGGCACTCTGCATGACCGAGGAATCCTACAGAAAAATGGAGGAAAGAGGATCGTACTCTCCGGCGAAGGCAGAACTTACTCTTGAACGATTCGAATATCAGATGGCGGCTGTGGACGGGTTCGACAGCAGAGACAGAGCAAAGAACATCCGAGTGCCGACCAGAGTCATACACGGAAAGGATGATATAATGGTCCCTCCGCGCATGGGGGAAGAGCTTGCGGCGGAGATCGACGGAGCTGACTTCGTGTTAATCGAAGGGTGCGGACACACAATGCCTTCGAAAGAGTATGCGTGGGCTGTCGTGGAACACGTGTTGAAACATCCGATCGGATAAAGCATTGATACTGCCTGTTCGGAATAGACTATCTTAAATATCATTAATCAAGGCTGCAGTTCTCTTGACTTTCTTGCCTCATTTATTTTCTCTGATACAGTGCCTCTGATCACCTTTGTGCACGGCCACGTCTCGTCCATGTACTCAGTGAGTTTGATAATATCTGCATTTTCATCTGTGAGCGCGATGTAGACCCTGCTCATGAACATCGATACCGCATACGGAAAATCCCTGCACACTTCGGGCCTGTCCTTCCATATTTTACACTTATTATCCACACTAAGGAAAGCACACGGATCTGTTTTCGCAAAAAGCATTCTCCCGTCGGATGTCCTTACGAGGTACTTTGAAACGAATTCGTGAAGGGGTATCTTCGCTGCGGACGAGATCCTGTCGACCTCTTCCGGGAGCACCAGAATATTCGGCTGGCGGCAGCATTTCCCGCACATCTCGCATGGGAAATTGTCATTATAGCTCATACATATCTCATATGCCAGATCGAGATCCTTCTTCATCTCTGGAGTGATCTCTTTCAGACCCTGCAGTACGTATTTTCCTCTGTATACGGCCATTTGAACACTTTACGATACCATGTATGCGAAGCCTAACATGAAAGCCATCACCGATGCGATCAACCCAGCTCCCGCAAGGACCATATATTGCACCCTGCTCCTGCCGGGGAAGTGGTTCGCCACGCCGATCGCATATCCTCCCACGACCAATCCAACTCCTCCCAAGGCGACCGCCGCTATGGCGTAATCCCTGAGTATGAACAATATCGCCACTCCCACTATTCCGCAGAACAGAGAGGTCAACGCATATCCGAGAGGGTTTTTGGGGATGTCGTTGTAGTCATCCAATAGATTATCCATGAACACTGAACAGGCTATCCCGATAAAGATATTTCTCATCAAAAAGGTGTGTTGGTGAGAGGATGGGAAGCATTATTCTCGCAGCGTTTCTGTCATTTACAGGAATGAATGATGCCTAAAACATATATTATCTATCAATAAAAAGCCTCGGCCAGACAATAGCCTGTTGCGCATATTATTCCTAAGACCATCCTGAAATTCAACACTTCAGCGCGGCAGACGGAAAAGACATTCGATCTTCACTCTCACCGCACCGAAGAGCATCGTCTCGTCTTTCCTTTCAGAGCTTATCAGCTCGAATCCCCTGAAGATGTCTTTCATCTCCTCTTCCGTGAAGTATCTGTATTCGATCCCGTTGCCTCTCGTGTTCCTGTTCTCGCCTTTGGCCCTCATATCCTCCACGGCGAAAACTCTTACGAACACGAGCCCGCCGGGGACCAGCACCCTCGATATCTCTTTTACCGTATCTCTCAACTGAGTGTCGTCCAGATGTTCCAAGATGTGAACGGCCGCGGCAGCGTCGAAATGATCGTCTGGGAACGGCATCTTGTCACATTCCGCTATTATGAATTTTGCCTTATCCCCGAAAACACTGATGCATTGGCTTATCGCAGACGGTGAGAAGTCCAATCCTGTGACATCCGCCCCTGATTTCAGAAGAGCCGCTGTCGTCTTCCCGGTGCCGCACCCGACATCCAATACCTTAGAACCCGGCCCTATATCGAGGGCCACCTTCCCTATCCCTCTCCACGGACGTTTATGCTCTGTATAGAACCTTTCCCAGTGGTCGGCCTGTCTGCCGCCTTCCGGTTCCTCCCGCCCGTCACTCATAGGGAGAATATGACACTCATAAATAATAAGACCAACATTAGGATAGAATAGGATAAGTGTGCTCAAAATGCAATTGTAGGAGTGTTGAACATGTATTGGAATAAAGATGTCGAATGTATGCCCGCCAAAGACCTGAAGAAGCTTCAATATCGGAGTTTCAAAACTCTTATAGAGAAACTTTACGCTTCCAACCGATTCTACCATGACAGGATGAAAAGTGTTGGAGTGCTTCCCTCCGACATCGCTTCGCTGAAGGATGTTCAAAAGCTTCCATTCATGTACAAGCAGGACCTGAGGGAGAATTATCCCACAAAGCTGTTCAGCGTGCCCAACACCGAAATGACAAGATATCATGTTTCATCGGGGACCAGCGGAAAACCTACTGTTGTGGGGTACACACCAAACGACATCGATTATTGGAGCGACGCTCTCGCCAGATCCCTTACCTCGATCGGCGTCGGTAAAGAAGATACTCTGCAGGTCTCTTACGGTTATGGACTTTTCACCGGAGGTTTGGGACTCCACTACGGAGCAGAAAGGGTCGGGGCCACCGTTTTACCCACCAGCACCGGCAACACCGAAAGGCAGATCGAACTTATGCAGGACCTGGGCGTGACCGTGATAGCCTGCACGCCATCGTATCTGATGTACCTGATGGGCGTGGCGGCGAAAATGGGTATAGATTTCAGGCGGGATACATGCTTGAAAAAAGCCGTCCTCGGCGCCGAGCCTTGGTCCGAAAGCATGCGTACAAAGATGGAAGAAACAATGGGCATCAAAGCGTATGACATCTACGGCACATCGGAACTGGCCGGTCCGATGTTCACAGAATGCGAGGAGAGGAACGGCATCCACATCTGCGGGGACATAATGTATGTGGAGATATTGGATCCGGATACCGGCGAAGTGCTGGAGGACGGCGAGAAGGGTGAAATGGTGGTGACTATGCTCAAAAAGGAAGCTCTCCCCATTGTAAGATTCCGGATAAAGGATGTCTCGTCGATCTTAAAGGGAGACTGTCCCTGCGGAAGAACATCGCCGAGGATTACCAGAATCAGCGGCAGGACCGATGATATGCTGATCATCCGCGGGATCAACGTCTTCCCGTCGCAGATCGAATACACACTGATGAGGATCCCAGAGATCGGCGATCAGTATATGATAGAAGTGACCAGGGAAGGACCTCTCGACAACATGAAGATACAGGTCGAGCTGAAACCGGAAATGTTCAGCGACAGCGTCACTGATATGGTGAAACTAAGAGCGCGCATAGAGACAGAGTTGAAGAAACATCTGGAGATAGCGGCCGCGGTAGAGCTTAAAGCCCCCGGCGAGCTTCCCAGATTTGAGGGTAAAGCAAAAAGAGTGATTGATAAGAGGGTGATCTGATGGAAAATGAGAATATTATCACACAGCTTTCGATATTCGTAAGCAATGAGCCGGGGCGGTTGGCCGCCATAGCGAGCGTATTAGGTGATTTCAAGATCAACATCAAAGGATTCAATCTCGCCGAGTCATCGGAATTCGGAATATTGAGAACGATTGTGGATGAACCGGACAGAGCGTTCGAACAGATACGGTCAAAAGGTATGATCGTAAAAAAGACTGACATGATAGCGGTCGCCCTCGGCGATTCCCCCGGCTCTTTCTTTGTGGCTGCCGATGTGCTAGGAAGATCGAAGATAAATGTGGAATATGCGTATGCGTACAGCGGCAAGAACCTCAATTATCTTTTTGTGAAGGTAGATGACATCGATAAAGCGATCAAGGTGCTGAAAGAGGCTAAAATAAGGCTGATCAAGAGATCGGAGATATGATCCGATGGGGAACCTGAACGTTGCGGTACTCGGGGCAAAAGACCTCGCCGAGAAAATAGGAAAGAAAGGTACCGTCACGGATGTCACGTTCTTCGAGATAAAAAGAGGGAACGATTCCGCAACTCTGATAGAGCCGTCGAAGTATCCGGAGAAGCTCTCGTCGCTTTTCTATTCTGTGGGTATGTCCGAGTTTGCGATATTGGTAGTGGATAAGATAGACTCCTTCCTGGGAGAATCCATCCTGATGGCAGATATATTCAAAATAAGGAACGGGTGGATAATCCTCAGGAATTACATTCAAAAAGAGCAGCTTGCTCCTTTGATCGCAGGCACTTCTCTTGAAAAATTTGTTTATATAGAAGAAGACCACGTAAAAATGAGAGAAGATATCCTCGATATCGCTCAGAAAGAGGCCCGCAAGCCCGGCGACGGTACCTGCGGGTCTTGCCCGGTCGACAGCCACTTCAACGTTAAGGGCGTCGGAACAGTGGTCCTCGGGTCGGTCATCGACGGATATTTCAGGAAACATGACAAGATGCAGGTGTTCCCGATAAAAAAAGAGGTCGTGCTGAAGTCTATACAGAAACACGACATCGATGCGGATAACGGCGTAAAGGGAGATCATGTCGGATTGGCCCTGAGAGGGATAGAATCCGAAGAACTGGACAGAGGGTATGTTCTCACAACGGATCCGAAAATGAAAATGACCAAAAAGGTAGTCGGAAAAGCGGAGCTGATAAAATATTGGCCCGCACCTCTGAAGGAAGGAATGGTCCTTCATCTGGGTCATTGGATGCAGATGATCCCCTGCCGCATCACCGGCGTCGATAACGGAAGCGATTTCAGGAACCCTTCCCTTACGATAGAGATGGAAACGGAAATGATACACAAACCCGGCGATACATCGGTCATGATGTATCTGGAAGGCGGGAAGCTGAGGATCGTCGGATCTGTAAAGTTAGAATGATGTGATACAATGGATTTTTGGAACAAAAAAATAGAGACGATGCCGCGCAGAGAGCTTGAGAAGCTGCAGATGAGCCTTCTAAGGAAACAATTGCGCACAATGTACGATTCCTCGAAATTCGTGCACGACGGCATGAAGGCCACAGGCATACTCCCCGAGGACGTGGTCGACCTCGATACCTTCCGGAAGATCCCGTTCATGGACAGGAAGGACTTCACCAAGAATTATCCAGATCACCTTTTTGTCAGACCCTACGATGAACTTGTGAGACTGCATGTATCATCCGGAACAACGGGGAAGCCGAAGATCGTCGGGTATACGAGGAACGATCTCGACGATTGGGCAGAATCACTGGCAAGAGGAATGATATCATTCGGAATGTCCCGCAGGGACATCGTGCAGAACTCGCACGGGTACGGACTTTTCACCGGCGGTCTGGGAATTCACTACGGAGCGGAGAAGATAGGCGCTACGGTGATCCCGGCAAGCACGGGTAACACAGACAGACAGATCCAGCTTATGAGGGATGTTCCCGTGACCACATTCGTGGGAACCCCGTCATATCTGTTCCACATCGCAGACGAATGCGACAGGATCGGCGTAAACCTTCAAAGGGATACAAAGGTCAGGCTTGCGATCGCAGGCGGCGAGCCGTGGTCAGAAAGTATGAGGGTGAAGATCCAAAATAAAACAGGGCTTCGCGTCCACAACTGCTACGGTGCGAGCGAGCTATACGGACCGTCCTTCCTTGAATGTGAAAAACAAGCGGGCGTCCATGTCTGGGCCGATATATGCTTGATGGAAATATTGGATGATAACGGCGACCCTTGTGCGGATGGCGAAAGAGGGGAAATGGTCTTCACCATGCTGAAAAAAGAGGCGTTCCCGCTCATAAGATACAGAATAGGGGACATATCATCTCTCGTTTGGGAAAAATGCGAATGCGGAAGGACGCACCCGCGCCTGATGAGGATATCCGGAAGGACTGATGACATGCTGTCGATACGCGGCATAAATGTGTTCCCGTCGCAGATAGAGAGCGTCATCGGCGAGATGCCTTTCCTGAGCACATTCTACCACATTACCGTAGAGAACAAAGACTACAGGGATGATATGATCGTAGAGATAGAACTCAACGAGTCGTCTCTGAAGGACGACATGGTGGATCTTGTGAAAATGGTCAGACAGGTCGAAGAACGTATGAAAAGCGTTCTTAATCTGACCATTAAGGTCAAACTTGTCCTGCCTGGAACATTGAAGAGGTTTGAGGGAAAATCACAGCACGTAACGGACAACCGCAGATACGATTGGTGATCATCCGAGGATCTTTGCGGCGAATTCCTTCAACTCCAGTTCATATTCACCGGAAGATATCTTTTCCTTCTCGGCAAAGGGTATTCTGAGATCTCCTTTGTAATCGATCAGGAAATATTCGCAGAAGTCCTTCATTGCGTTCACGGCATAGTCTGCGATCTCTTCTTCATCACCCAATGTAATGAGCAGGGCAATCTTTTTTCCTTCCATGTGATTATACGGTGAATCTTTTGAATGTGAACAAAGGGCATGTAACCTGTTCAAAAATGCCAGAGTACAGGGGGTGAGCTGCCACATATATATGGGAGATGCCAAGATTATCATGTCCGATGACAAGAACTTTTGATAAAGGATGGACATGTCATCCTTCATTGTGCAATGATTTCTGATCTCACCCCGTTGGCAAGAGCCGCAGTTGCTGCAGCCTTTGATGTTCATTTCGAATATCCGCACCTCTTCGATCTTTGCTTTGTCATCCGCCTCTTTCAGGAATTGTTTTACGAGTTCGGACGTGTTGCCGTTGGGGCGGGGAGAACCGTTCATTACAGTTATCTTCATTTTTATCGTAACTGTATCGATATGCCGCCCCTTATAGATTTTTGAGTCTTGTGAAAGATGCGCTCTGCACCGCCATGACAACAACCCCTATGTCCAGGGGGTCGTTGATTATTGTCTCCGCCCTTTTGATCCCCAGCCCATCAAAGGGGAACGGTATCCCCGGAGATGATATTATTGCTCCTTTTTTCACAAATCTCCCGTCTATCGCACCCGGGCATGCGTTGAGCACAAGCAGATGCGATGACAGGGCCGCATTAGCATCGTCTGCGATCTTTATCGGAACACGGAGAGAAAGTTCTTCCGCAGCCTTTCTGTCTATATCGTAAACTGTCACTGCCGCACCCATCTCGTTCATGAGTTCGGCGGCGATGCTTCCCACTCTCCCCGCCCCAAGTACAAGGACATCTTTCCCTTTGAGTCCTTTTGCCGCTCCTTTGAGTGCCGAGACGTACCCTGCAGCCGTTGCGAACGAATTGTCCGAATATCTTCCGTCTTTAGTGTTGACTGCGATGAATTTGATATCGTCTGCCATAAAAACAATATCCGCCTTGGCGGAGAGGGCTTCTGCGAGGCCGTTCACATCGGTCCCGTTTGTGACGAACGGTTCCATCCCTATCCTTCTGACTATTTCCGCAACAGATTCGGAGAATTTTGAAATAGTTCCTTTACCGGCCGTGATAGGCACTACTCCCACCTTGATCCCGTCAAGGTCGATCATATCGGGCGTGATGCCGATCGCATCGCACGCCAGCTCTATCGTATCCATGCCCGTCAGGGTTATCAGCATCTCGTTGGCACTGTCCAGGGACCTGATGATATCCTTGACCATTCCGTCGGTAAGTCTTGTCATTATACCATCCTCGGAGACCTGTCGACATATTCATCCAGTTCGCATTCGTCCATCACGTTCCTGATGAACTTCTTCCTCTTTTCGAGGACCTCGGCCGGGGTCTTTCCCTTTGTCATCACCGTTGCCCTCCATACATCTTTGCCCGGGGCGTAGTCGGTTATCGCCTCGTCCGCACCGAAAAGCCTCTCTTCGAACCTCGGTCCGTTCACTTTTCCGAAGACCTTTTCACCGGAGGTGCATAAGCGTCCGTTCTCGACTACATAATGTTCATATGCGGAACATTCGTTTCTGTTCTTCCTTCCCGTGCTTTTGTCCATGAATGAGAACGCAAGCTCTTCCAGGATATTTATGTCGGTGGCGGCCCATATCGCCGCCGGGGTCTGACTGGGGATACGGGCATCGACCTCCAACACCCTGAGCCCTTTTTTCGTGTATATCGCTTCCACATCCATCAGCCCCTTCAGTTCGATGGCCTTTGCAATGTTCTGTCCGATATCCTTGAACAGGTCGTCATCTTCTTTCGGTAAAATGTTCGGTCTGCATTCTACCATCTTACAGTCGTAATTATAGTCGAGTATGACCTCGGTCGTGACGAAGGATCTTGCCGCACCCCCCTTTCCGACCACCTCGATGGAAACACTTTTTCCGGAAACGAACTCCTGCATTATCGGTATATCACCGAGATCTTTGACGATCTTCAGCGCGGCTTTCATTTCCTGTTCGTCGTTGACCGCGGAAACTCCTACGCTTCCGCTCTGAGAAGATGGTTTGACTATTATGGGGAACCCGCATTCCGGCCACGGCTGCGGCATCGGTACGCCTATTTTTTCCATGACATCGTTGGTCCTCTTCTTTGAACAAGAAAATCTATAGGCATGAAGATCGAAAAGGAACGGGATGTCCGATCCTTTCATCATTTTGTCCAACACGGTCAGAGCGTCGATCTCTTCGCATGCGGGGATCACAACATCACAGTCATGAAGGACCTTTCTCGCTTTTTCGGTATCCTTGGTCACATCCAGTATCTCGTGTGAGTCTGACAGCGACAGTGCGGGAGCGGTGCCTTTCCTGTCGATCACCATTGTTTCAAATCCCGCTTTCTTTGAAAGGAACGCCGCCTCCATCCCCTGCAGAGCCCCGCCTACGATTCCGATCTTCATCCTACCACCGGCTGTTGTTCCTTCAATTTTTTCAGAAGACTTTCATATTCTGTGTTTGAGGCGGCCTTCTTTCCCATCTCATCAAGGAGGTGCATCACGTGTGCGACCGACCTGTGACCGTTCTCGATGTCCAATTCATGCTGAGCCACTCCGGCGAGATCCTGATGGGGCGGAACGATCGATGTTATAACATTGGCCCCGGCATCCAATCTGCTCTTTAACCCCGCGATCCCTTCCACATCAAGGGAAGCGGGGATCAGCCTGTCCGGGTATATAAGGCGCATGACTGCGATCGCAATAAGTTCATCAATTGGTCTGGACGGTTTCATTTTCTCCATCGGCGTCCCTTTCTGCGGGACGAACGTCATTGCCCTGATCTGTTCGCAGCCGAGTGACCCCATTTTTATTATGGAATCCGCTCTGTCCTTAAGGCTCTCTCCGAGACCGACCATGATCCCGTCCTCCGCCAGAATGCCGGCCTCCCTTGCCCATATCTTCTGACTCAATCTGTTGTCAAAATTCTGTTCGAGGCGAAGTTTATTGAAAAGTTCTCGATTGTATGTCTCTTGGTAACAGGCGAACCAATCTGTTCCAGCTTCCTTGAATTTTACGAAAGAACCGCTAGGAACGGCTCCCGGAGATGCCATTACAGATATATCGATCTCATCCTTGATCGTCCTTGTTATATCCAAGAACTCCTCATAATCGTTAGCGCACATGAACGGGTCCTCGCCCATTGTCAGATCCACAAGATTTATCCCGGCATCCTTGAGGCTTGCCGATAACGCCAGAACCTCTTCTTTTGTCTTCCTGTACCTGGGAAGATCGTTTGTTCTTCTGTAGTAGCAGAACGCACAGTTGTTCCTGCAATGGGTCGAAAAATAAACGAACCCGTACATAAACACCTTTTTCCCGAAGAACCTGTCTCTTACAGAGGCTGCCGCCGAGAACAGTCTGGATATGTCATCTTCGCTCCGAACGGAGAGGAGCTCTGCAACATCTCCCGTCGATGCGCTTCCGCCCATTTCTATTTGCTCTATTATATCAGAAACACTCATCACTTTCCCTTCAGTTTATTTTCGCACCGTTCAAGTAACTCAGGCTCCTGCCAGTCTTCTTAACTGTACTTTTTTCGTTCATTATCATAAGTAATCTTTCTAACCCGAATCCGACGCCGGACCACGGTTCGTGTATATCGTGCGCATTATCGAGTACATGCGGACCGACGGCGCCTGAAGCTACTTCGCCGCCGTCGATCTCCACATCAAGGGTCTCGACATATACATCGGACTCCTCCCTGACAAGAGTATATTCAAGGCCCGTGACCTTCATCACAGCACCAATATGGTCTTTCAGGGCTTCGGTAGCGTCGCCCTCCGGCCCGAGCTCGACAAGATTCAGCATTGTGAACTCTTCCAGGTGGGAACCGCTGTGAGATTCTTTCCTAAAACATGAACCGATCTCGAATATCTTCACAGGACCGTCTGTGTGGTCCCTGAGCTTTCTCATCACATAATACAGGTTCATTGCGTGCATCGGGCGCAGACATCGTTTGTCGTCTATCATGAAGACCTGTTTGTACAGTGGGTGTTCCGGCGTTATCGTCATTTTTTCAAGGGAAGCGACAGAAACAAAAGCCGGGGTCTTCACTTCGATGAACCCTCTTGCAATAAGCGCTGCGGCAAGATCCTCTTCAAGTGCGGCAAGCTGATGTCTTGAAGGCGACCTTAACATTCCGGCTATCTCTTTTTCGTTCGATGAGACCAGGTCGGACATTAATTTTGAGAATGCCTTATCCCTCTGCTCAACATTTTGATATGTGGAATTGTCTCTCGGGTCTTCTCCGAACTCCCTTAACTTCTGGATCTGAGAAGGGGTGAATCCTATACTGATAGTAACACCACCCTTGTCCTGGCGAGAGACCGGGGGATCGAACCCCGCTGGTTGAGCTTTAGAGGCCTACTGGTCCCAGACCGTCTCCCTTCACATTGATCGTACATCATGATTGTTTCTCCTGAATATTTTATTTCTGTGAACATCTGGGTTTCAGCTTGAAAGGGGTTTTTCCTGTCCGCATATCTTTCTATTTATAGGAGGAGGAGTAGAGCGCCCGTATGCAGACAGGGTCCCCGAATGAGAGTCAGACGAGGTCGATCCTTAACGGGATAGATCTGCAGCGGCATTCTGCTCATATGCCACCTAATAATAATATCTTAGTGTTTGTATATAAATATTACTATTATTATTTGATATTTGTATAAAGTTATATTTAAAAGTAATTAATTGTCATAAACAAGTTGTAGAATACTATTAAATACTGTGAATGCAGGCAGACCATATTTTTTGGATCGGCACAGGATGCACAGATAAGATCGGCCCCTCGGCCGAAACTGCCGTCGGCTCAACAATGTTCGGTATTTTTGACATCGAGTGATTCCGACTCCGGATCAAAGAAAAAAGAAGCATCTATTAAAGAGATATGTTTAATATCCAGGAAACAATCAAAAACAATGTGAGGAACACTCAACCCCCGATCATAGGCAGAATAGATTCGTTCCTTTCTCGTTCTGATGCGAAAACGCTCAGGGGAGACAGAAGAATGGGGACGGGGGCGCTCTTAGATATGATAGCCGATCGGATATCCATCGACGATTCTGTGAACATCATTCGTGTAACAGAAGAGCATGAGAAGAACTCGTTGAATTATATCCATTCAATGATTACAATGAAGAAAAATAACTTCATACTCCTTTATGTCGATATTGACGCAGCGAACATAATTGCCGCATTTCCCGACGCAAAGGTGCTCAAAGCGAAAGAGATCTGCCACCAAGTGCCTGTCTGTTTTAAAGAACCTGTCTTGAATAGTTTCGGCGGGCTCAGTTGTTCTGCATTTGTTGACGAGAATTTGTCTGATTGAGTCGCAGTATGTTCAAAAATTCAGATAACAATATATAGTAATTTCTTTTAAAAAATCATTGCGAAAAACATATTATAAAAACATATTCCATATGTTTATATATCAATAACCACGTCAAGGATATATTAAAAAAGAATGTTATTCGGTGATAAGATGGTGGCGGCAAAACCTATAACAATATTCGAAGCATACGACCGATTTCTAAATGGAAAAAAAGAGCGCGAGGACACTTGGGACTATGTGACAATTCCGAACAATGCCACAAAGATGAAAGAAAAATACAAGATAGAGTTCGGAAAGAACATTATCCCGGAAGACAAGGATGAGATGAACAGACTCTTCCTCGCAGGAGTAGAAATGCTTGTCGAGACCGGATTCTTCAATCCCGATCTGGGAAGGGTCATGTATGTCACTGAGTCTGAAGTACTTGAGGGCATAAAAAAAGCTCCGAAATATCTGAGATTGGGGAGCGGTAGAGATGAAGTTATGTGCCAACGGCGCCGCGGGAACGCTCCTACAAAGCCTATCATTCAGGGAGGGCCGACGGGTGCCCCCGTGTCGGAAGAGGTATTCGTTCCGATGATGCAGGGGTACGCTCAAGAATCGACTGTTGATACATTGGTCAGCGGCGTTATGTCTACGGTGGGCGGTCATGCACCGACCGTCAATACTCCCTGGGAGATCAAAGCTACTTTAGCTGAGATCCGTGCAGTGAGAGAAGGAATGACGCTGGCAGAACGTCCCGGTATGGCCATATAGGGACCGAATACCCCGCTGTCCGCTGCCGGACGACTCGTTTCGAGCCTTCATTCCGGTCTGGAAAAGACCGATCTTCATGAATGCTCTCAGCTTAACGAGATGAAATTGGACATGACGGGATTGAACATGCTATCCGGCTGGGCCGTAAATGGGGACACGATCCTGATGGAACAGATGCCCATTTTCGGAGGGTATTGCGGCGAAGCGGAAGAAACGGCGATATGTGACGTCGCAACCACCCTTGCTTCATTCGTAATGTTCGGATCGCACATCCATTTGGACGGCCCGATACACATCAGATGGGGAATAACGACGGCGAGAGAGACCCTCCAGATATCATCCCATGTTGGGGCCGCATTGGATCTGAACACAGACCTTTTGCTCTCGAACCAGTATTATCCTTTGGCGGGACCGTGCACAGAAATGTGTCTGCTCGAGACCGCAGCGCAGTCGATAGCGGATACCGCCTCGGGAAGAGAACTGATATCCGGGTCAGCGGCATCTAAGGGTGTCGCGAGAGACAAAGTAACACCGCTCGAAGCGAGGATCATGGGAGAGGCTGCGATCGCCACCGCCGGTATGAAGATCACAGATGTGAATGAGATCTTAGACCGCCTTATCGGAAGCTACGAGACGGAATTCCACCACCCTCCAAAGAGCAAACGTTTCCAGGATTGTTATGATCTTAAGACGATCACGCCTTCCGACGAATACCTCGGAGTGTATGAGAACAGCATCAATCTGCTCAGCGAGTTGGGCCTGTACATAAAAAATTGAGGCGGTGTTATGATCGAACTTTTCACAGAAAAAAAAGTTTTTACAAACATTTTCTCATATTAGGTGTCGGAGCTTAAGGCAGGCTCTGCACAGTTATTAGGTCGGTGATAAGATGTAGTATGGAATAGCTTTGGATATTGGAACAAGCGGATTGAGGTGCCAGGCGATTGATCTTGAAACAAAAGAGACCTTATCTTCGGCAATGACCTCCCGTCATCCCATCCCCGGGATGAATGTAATAGACCATGTGAATTTTGCAATGGATGCCGGCAGGGATGTTGCGAACAAACTTATGATCGGGGCGATCAATAATCTCTTTAAACTTTTAGAAGTGGATCTTTCAAAAGTATGCAGGATCGCAGTTTGCGGGAATCCGTTCCAGATGTCATTGTTCCAGAACATTGAGATCAGGGACCTCGCGTTTGCAGGAAAATCCATGATAAAAAAACTTGGCATTACTCCTCCCGACAGGAACGGTGCGGTCATGAGCACCTCCCTTTTGGGGATCGAGGGCATTGACGCCGACGTGATCATACCTCCGGCTGTGACACATGAGATCGGCGCCGACGCAATGGCCATGCTTACAGAGACAGGCGTCCTTGAGAAAGAAGGGATCAGGATCGTGGTCGACTATGGGACCAACGCCGAAATGGCATTGATCCATGGGGACAATATATTGACCGGTTCGGCTGCGGCCGGTCCCGCACTGGAGGGCCAGCAGATTAAGGACGGTATGCTTGCGGCACCCGGTGCCATTTCAAACATCGAGATAAAAGAAAATGGGTGGCTGTGCTATGTTCTTGACGATGCACTCACTCCGCAGACGGGCGATCTGATCGACCCGGTCTCCGGAAAGATCGTTTCAAAGGGCAAGATGGACGGAAAAGCGGTCGGGATCACCGGCACAGGAGTCGTTG
>JGI20166J26741_11067781_pt1 | contig 14456 bp, 21 predicted proteins | sample TergutCu122P5_FD_26741 | JGI IMG/M metagenome (IMG submission 26741)
TAAGCAAAGCTTAGAATGATACCTTGGGAGAAAATTTATTTTCTTGCATTTGCAATGTCTTCTGTTACAATTCTTTTAGAATTTCACAATTTACTTTGTAGGAATGTAAGAATGTAGGAGTGTAGGAATGATTGATGAAATTCTCCTACGTCGAATTTCTTAATTTTAAATTTTGGAATTTGAACGTAGTGAAAATTCCTTCTTTCATTCCTAAATTCCTACATTCCTACATTAGATTTTGTATTCTTTCTCCAACTTCTCAGTCAAATACAGTTTAGACACAATCTCCAGCTCTTTTCGTGATTTTTCTGGTATATCAAATGAAAATATTTTTTTAGCGTCAGATAAAATTATATATTTAATTGCATCTTTTGTAGTCTCTAAAATTTCTATGCATCCTTTGTCCTGCCTCCCGCAGCTATCGCATTTGAATCCGCTGTCTTTAATACTGAAATATGTTAGATCGTCGTGCAAGGACAGGGCAGACGCAATGCCCGCCCCTACGCTATCCTTCGAACATACACATTTGTTTATTTCTGGTTTAAATCCAATAATTGATAATAACCTTAATCTAAAAATAGATACTGCAAAATCTAAATCTTTATCTGTTTCGGATATTACATATAATGTATTTAAGAAAAGCTGCATTATTTTATAGCAGTTTTGATTTTCACCAGTAACATCATTTATTATTTTTGTTATGTATGCACTGCATCTTAGTTTATCCAAATCTGTTCTTATTTTGTAAAATACTTCTATTACCTCTACAGAGTTCATGCTGTAGATATCTCCACCTTTGTACAGTAAATATTCTCCAAAGCACAAAAATTGAGTGCCTGCCAGCAGAAGGCTCCTGGGTTTTCTGGAACCTTTAGCCATACACTCAATTTTACCGCATATTTGGTGTTAATATTGTAACTATTTTATCAAAATCTCCTGCTATCTTTTCTGCTATTATTACTCCATTCGTTTTGACCGTCTTCATAAATGCCTTCTTTCATATCTTCTTCCATATCTATTACCTGTTTTAATTCCAGAAATGTATCTATGTTTCCTGTATTTTTAAAGGTATTCCATGCAATTTGTTTTATCATAAGCAATTCCTCCTGTCAAAATATGTACCTGTTTTTATCATTCGTATTATTCAAATTTTTATTTAAATCTTTTTATTATACTATTATCGTCTGTCCATCCCTCTCTAACTTTCACCCACAATTTTAAATTTATTTTAGTGCCCAGCATTTTTTCTAAATCCTGTCTGGCATACATTCCAATTTTTTTTAACAAATCTCCATTCTTACCAATTATTATACCTTTATGTGATTTTTTTATACAATAAATTACTGCTTCAATATCATATATATCCTCTTTTTTTGTCGTTTTCCTTAAATCCATTTTGTCCACTTCTACATATATACCATGTGGAATTTCTTCATCTAGTAATTTTAATGCTTTTTCTCTTATAATTTCTTCAGCTAACTGCCTGCTCGTCTGGTCTGTATATTCATCTATATTATAATATGCCGGCCCGCTCAGGGATGCACTTTTCTATCTCTCCAAGCAGCAATTCCAAATTCTCCCCTTTCACTGCAGATATTGGAATTATAGCTTCAAACTTATATTCGCTACTATACATTTCTATAATTTTAAGCAGGCTTTCTTTTTTTACTAAATCTATTTTATTTATTACCAATATCGTTTTTTTGCCTGTTTCTTTTATCTTATCTAAAATAATTTTATCCCCTTTTCCGATTGTCTCAGAAGGCACTTCTATTATAAATAAGTTCACATCCACATTAGGTATTGTGCCAAATGCAGTATTAACCATTGCAGTTCCTAATTTAGTTCTTGGTTTGTGTATCCCTGGCGTATCTATAAATATTATTTGTGAATTCGGTCTATTAACAATCGCCCTTATAGCAGTTCTTGTAGTTTGAGTTTTACTGGTCACAATAGCCACCTTCTCACAAGCCAAACTATTTATCAATGTAGACTTTCCCACATTCGTTCTTCCAATAATCGAAACAAACCCAGACTTAAAACTTCCCATGCTATCATTCCTTCATCCATTCTTACATTCCTAAATTCCTAAATTCCTACATTCCTACATTCCTAATTATATCTCATTTCAATATCGTTTTTTGTAAAAAGAGGTAGATATATTTTTATAATTTATCTACCTTTTTTTCTTGACAAAATCATTTTACTTGAATATTACTTTCTGTCCCTTAGGTGTTACTTGAATATATGTAACCCCATCATTCATTTTTATTTCGTTTCCAGTTTTATCAAAATACTGCACTTTTGCAGTTCTGCTGTCTTTTTTCCAGGTGATTTCAATATACTTTCCATTTGTAAGATAATATCCTGTACCTGTGCCAACTGTATTAATTTGTACATATTCTCCTGCTAAAGGAAACTCGTCAGCTAGTAAAACAATAATATTTTTTGCTGTTAATTGCATGCCATCAGCCGCAAGGTGAGGCGCCCCCCTTTGAAATCTTTTATATAATTTTGTATTTGCATCATATGTGTATGAAACTGTATGTGAAGTAGAATATGTTATATTAACAGAATTTGCAGTATTTGTTATATTACCCGCTTCATCTGTCACATTCTCCAAGTCATAATCTCCTGCAACATAGCCTAGTCCTGTATCTGCAGAAGTTGTTCTAATATTCCCATTTTTCATTTTTGCCTGTATGTTTTTAATGCTTGTTACCATTCTTTTTGCATTACCTGTTGTATATCCTTTTACAGTCCAAAAAGTTTTGTCTGATGGCAAAAGATTAATACCATTTATATAATCAACCTTCATTGAAGCCTCATCACTTGCAGCAGCCGGCGAATGCCCATAATGCACCAATACTGCATCATTTGCCAATGCATAATCAATAAATGCCGGTCTTACACTTCTTACATACCCTATGTCACTTACGTCCTTTCCTTTATATAATGCCATAAGTTTTGTCATTCCGCCTTCTACTGTTATCTCATATACTAAATATGCATCCTGCAGACCCGGCTGAGGCCAATCATTGTTTGTTGAGTTTTCTAAAACAACTGCTATTGGTCTGCTGTCTCCATTAAAAATATTTATTTTAGGAACTGTAACAGTTATTTCTGTGTCATTTTGCACATTTTCTGCAATCGTATTTGCTGCTGTATTATTTGAATTCCCCATATGTTTGGCTGCCAGCAATCCTCCTCCAGTTATAAGCACTGCTAATATCACCAAAATTATTATCAATAATTTTCTTTTCCCTTTTTTATTGTCTGCCGCTTTTTGTTTTTTGTCTTTCTTCCCCATTTTCATTCCCCTATCTTTTTTAATATATTTTTTTCCCTTTCTCTCATCTTCACCTTATCTGCATCATTTACGTGGTCAAACCCAAGTAAATGATAAAAACTATGTACTATCATATATGTTAACTCTCTTGTAAAACCATGTCCATATTCTATGCTCTGTTTTTTCACCTGCTCTATGGATATTACTATGTCCCCTAATATGTCTGGAACTAGTGGATTGCTATAATTAGCCGGACCGCTGTCCGAGCACTAGGGCAGGTGAGGGCACCAGGGCAGGTGAGGGCACCTGCCCCTACTACACCGTTAAACATTGGAAATGACAGTACATCTGTTTCTTTGTCTATGTTTCTATATTTTTTATTTAATTTTTTTATATTTTCCGAATCGGTTAATATGACATTTGTATATAAATTTTTGTCTGTTAAATCCTCTTCTGCATAGCATTTTGCCAATACTTTGGTTACTATATCAGCATATTCCTGATTTTCTTCAATATCTAAAAAATTTATTTCACAAATTTGCATGGTTTACCTCTTGATAGACTTTGTTAGGCGGGCTACGCAATGCACAGCCCCTACAATATTTTTTATCCTCTTCATGGCACCTAATTCCACCAATTTATTTTTGTATAATTTTACAATTTTTGCATATTTTTCTTGTTTTTTATTCAATTCATGTAAATCGTATTTCAGGAATAAAATCTTTTTTTGTTTTGTGTATTCATCATCAGATTCATCCAATGCTTTGTATTTGTCCCAGAATTCCTTATATTCCTGCCTTTCCTCCGGTTTGTCCCAATAAACTTTTGTTGATAAAAGCTTCACATTGTAATCTTCCATTAATTCTACAAGCATATCATATGTCTTATTTCTCTGAAGTTCATTGGAATCATTTAGCAATATTTCTCTTCCGTATTTGATAAGTTTGATATAACATTCTTCTGCTGCAATCAGTGGCAGACTATGTGTAAACAAAAATCTGCTTAATCCTAAAAGCACCATCTTCTTTCTTACTATATCTCTATTATCCAGTTTGCCTATTGTAACTTCCTGATACTTTTCATATTCTAAGATTATATTGTTGTATTCTTCTTTTTCTTCTAATTTTATTTTTATCGGCAGCACATCCTGGATATATGTTTCCAGACAATTAAAAATTTTATCATATATATTATCCAGCCCCTCCAGCTTGCTGCTCGTTTTGTCTGTTAACTGAACCGAATAGTTTTTCAGCATTCCTTTATATATTAAATCCATTTTTGACACATAAAATTTACTGTATTTTTCTATTAAACTCTCTTTTTTCACATCATTTATTGTATCAAAATCTATTTTTATCAGATATTCCTGTTTTTTATATTTATAGTCAATGTATTGATTTTCCTTAAGGCTGACTATTGTATAATATTTGGCCAATGCTTCTTTTTCAAAATTAGATGCTGAACCATTTTTTACTTTTTTGTATACTGAATCTATTATATATTTGTCTATAGCCTCTAAATACAAGGCATAACTATCTTCATATTTTTTATACAGACTTTCTTTTTTATCGGCATCATCTATTTCATTTGCTAATTCATAGTTATTATATGCTTTTAGGAGGCTGTTTCTTTTTATAGAAATCATAAGTCCATTTATACCCACTTTAGTAGGTATTAGCAATTTTGTAATAGTGGTAGTTATTTTCGAAAAAAATGTCCTGTTTTCTAATAAGCTGATACTTCTCTGTTCCATAGTCCCCCTCCTATAATAATCACAATCTTTTAGTGCGGGCCGCATACGAGTGAGCCCCTACATCGCTTGCAATTATTTGTCCTAAATTTTTTGTTCAATACCAATGTTTTCAAGTGCTTCTACTATTACTTCGACATCTATATATCCTTGCCCTACGTATGTGTTCACCTGTGTATTTATTATTGTTTTCGGATCTTTCACTTCATTTTGTATATCCTTTTCCAGTTCATTTGCTGTTATATCTGCAGCTTGCTCTTCCGTATAAGTTACATCTTTGTATATATACTCTTTATTAGTAGTTTTTATTAGGTCAATCGGCAAATAAAAATTAGAAAATAATCGTAATTTATTATCTGAACTTATTGTATCATAATTTTGAAATTTTGAAAGGGTTTTGTAGAAATTTATTTTAAAATTTCCTAATTTTATACTATACTTGTTTTCTATATTGCCTGTTTCCGCTGGCATCTTTTGATTTAAGTACACTCTTTCTTTTTTTGTGTACCAAACTTTTGCCTTAATTACACCTAAAGAATGGACATATCTCGGCGAGCTGTACTGTCCTTCTATAACTCCGCTTATAAGTACTGTTCCCGGCTGGACTATATCTCCTGTCTTAACATTTGCTGTTCCATTCTGCACATTTATCTCAGTTATTATTCCGGATTTATCTGACACAATATTGCAATAATCATTTTCATTTATCACTTCTGGGGCAGGAGACCATTCTTTTATTTTTACAATTGCATTTGTGCCTTTTATGCTGATTCCAATCCATGAAATATCATCTCTTTCCAGTCTTACATCATTTACTATTTTGTTAGAATCTAATTTTGATTTTAAAATTCCAATTTTTAAACCTTCTTTATTAAGAGTCTGCATTATATCTTCTTTACTAATAGATTCTTCACCTGTTATTTCTATATTCCATATAAAATTAGAAGAAACTACTAGTCCTACTATTATAAGAAATAATAAAGCTAAAAATATTTTTCTTTTTCTATATTTATGCAATATGAACGGCAGACCCTTTTTGCTTTTAATTGTAATTTTAGAATTTGTTTTTTTTGCAATACTCTTTAACTTTTTATACTCGCCTATACCTATGTTGGCACAAAGAGCTTCCATCTTTTCTCTTTTAATATTCCATAGAAATATTTTTTTACTTATGCATACATTAACAAATCTTTCTGCAAAAACACTCTCCACCCTAATATTTACATAACCCAATATATAGTTCAGTAAAATTTTAAATAACAAAATTATTCTCCTCACATTTATAATTCCTACATTCCCACATTCCTACATTATTCCAGTCTTTCTATATCTATGTTCTCAATTCTACCTCTAACCATAATATCTTCATCCGTTATTTGCTCCAGCAGGAGTCCCAATCCATTTATATTAATTATTCCCATCCCAGTGTTAACTTTGATATAAAACTCTTCATACTCTGATATTCCTTTGTAATTTTCTATAAGCATTTCATCAAAACCCACAATAGTTATCTTAGGCTGTACACTTCCCACCTCGTTTGGTACCTCAAGCAATCTATTTAATTTATCATTAAATTTTCTTCTATTATTTTTCACAGTTAAAAACCTTTTCTTAATTTAGAAATTTAGGAATTTAAGAATTTAGGAATGGTTGTTGAAATTCTCCTACGTCGAATTTCTTTATTTATAAATTTCTATTTTTAGAATTCGAACAAAGTGAGAATTCTTTCTTTCATTCTTACATTCTTACATTCCTACATTATTTTTGGAATTCATCTAAAGACTTAAACTCATACCCCTGTGCCTTTGCCTCTTTTATAACACTATCTAAAACATTTGCATTATCGCTGGATGTAGCATGAAGCAGCATTACTTCTCCATTATGCAGATTATCTAATATGGTTTTTTTCGCATATTCTTCTCCTTTTTGCTTGTTCGGGTCCCAGTCAACATAGCCGAAACTCCACATAGCTGTTCTATAACCTAAATTGTTTGTTTCACTTAAGACCCTTTCGCTATATTCTCCCATAGGAGGTCTTAGGTATTTCATTTCATAGCCGAACTTTTCATATAAAGCAGTATGCAGCTTCATTACCTCATCTTTTAATTTGGCATTGTCTATATCAGGCATGCTGTAGTGATTTACTGTATGGTTCCCAACAATATGTCCTTCATCTATCATCCTTTTTACTAAATCCCCGCTGGAGTTCAGATAATATCCTGTTATAAAAAAGGCTGCTTTAACATTATTGTCTTTCAACACATCCAATATTTTAGCGGTATGTCCCGCCTCGTATCCTTCATCAAATGTTATATAAATATATTTCTTATCTGGATTCCCCATAGCAATTCCATTATATTTATTTATTAATTCTTTATTCTTGCTCCCTAAATCCGGCTGAGTATGATTATTGGTTTTTTTAATCCCCCATCCTATTTTCTTATTGCTTAAACTTGCAGTGCTGCTGGTAAGTACACTATTCCCTGTACTTTTATTGTTTGAATATAATGCTGCCACACAAAAAAATAAAACAAACACTCCGAACTAACGTGAATATCAAAACTTTTCTCTTCATGATCCACTCTCCCCTATTCACATTCTATGTTTGTTATATTTAAAATATTATTGTAATAAAAAAAATGAAGTTATCTTGAACAAGCAGGGGCGTCGCCCCTGCTTGTTCATCCTTCTTTATTTTATTCAATTCCATATTTTTTCTTGAATCTATCTGCTCTGCCGCCTGTTGTATCTCTCTTCAAATTACCTGTCCAGTATGGATGACAATTTGAGCATATATCTACTTTCATATCTTTTTTTGTAGAACCTGCTTCTATAACGTTCCCGCATGCACATGTTATTGTTGTCTCGCCGTATTCCGGATGCAATCCTTGTTTCATTATGAGTTTTCACCTCTTCCTTTAATTTTAAAAAAACTTTTTTCATTTTAGCATATATTTATTAATATTGCAAATATTTAATACCCTACATTATTTTTACTGATTGTATACTTTCTTTAATACTCTTGATTGCTCCATCAAAAGATATTATATTAGTCAATTTTGCTACTATACTTATTAAACATGCTATTATTAAAATTATTAAACATATTCTTTTCCAAGATTTTGCTAACATAGTTTCTCTCCTCGTCCCTCTTAATTATACTAATTTGTAAAAATTTTGTCAATATTTATGCCCGTTTTTTGGACATAATATAGTTATGAAATATTTAACTTTCTTTTTATTCTTAATATTAATATTATCTGGATGCAGCACAGAAAATAATAATGTAAATTCTGGAAATTCTAGCAATGTCCAAATCAGCAGGACATCTGCAGATAATAATATAAATGTCAATGTAACTCAGCCTAAAGCTCAGCCTAAAGAAGAAGAACTAGCCTCTTATTCCACAAAAATACTGACATATGAACAAGATAGGCAGAATAATGTAAAACTGGCTTCATCTGAATTAAATGGAAAAATAGTTAATTCTGGAGAAAAGTTTTCATTTAATGGCACTATGGGACCTGCTACACCTGAAGAAGGATATAAAAAGGCTGATACCTTTGATAAAAACGGAAAATTAATTCAGGAATATGGCGGCGGGAAATGTCAAATAAGCAGCACTTTATATAATGCTGTCTTAAAAGTTCCTAGTCTTACTATTCTGGAAAGACATGAACATAGCGGTGATGTACATTATGTCCCAGAACGGCCTGGATGCTACTGTAGCATATGGAAGTGTGGATTTTGAATTTAGAAATGATAATACTTTTGCAATAAAAATATATTGTGAATCCACACCAGATAATGTTACTGTCAGAATTGTAAAGATATATTAATTCTAATTCGTCCTCCTTATGCATAATATTTAGAAAGAAATTGTTATTTAGGAGGTTTTTTAATGTATAAAATCAAATCTAAAATTACATATATTTTCATAACTATTGTGATATTATCTTTCATATTGCCTTTTACATCCTCACTTGCAGCAGATTCCATCTATGTCTGGTCCAATGGCTCTGATGCAGTCCCAGTGTCTGTGGATACGACAGGGTCACCCACGGCGCCGACCCCTACAGGTAATTTTCTTAATTTATCTGCGGGAGGTAGCGTTTTAATGGACCAAGCCACAGGCAAAATATTATATGAAAAAAATCCGCATGAACAGTTCAGACCAGCCAGTGTAACTAAAGTAATGACACTGCTGCTCATAATGGAAGCTGTTGATAGTGGAAAGCTTAAGCTGACAGACATGATTCCATGTCCTCCAGATGCCAGAGCTATGGGTGGTTCGCAAATATGGCTCGCTGAAAATGAAGAACTTTCTGTATCTGACATGCTTAAAGCTATTTGTGTGGTTTCCGCAAATGATTGTGCTGTTGCAATGGCAGACTACTTATCAGGTTCACAAGATGCATTTGTTGCAGAGATGAATGCAAAGGCAAAGGAACTTGGGATGAATGATACAACTTTCAAAAACTGTCATGGTATTGATGAAGACGGTCATGTCACATCAGCATATGATATAGCAATTATGTCCAGAGAGCTTATGATGAAGCATCCATCTATTTCAAAATACACTACAATATGGATGGACACTTTAAGAGACGGCAAATCTTCACTTGTTAATACAAATAAACTGGTAAGAAATTATACAGGCTGCACAGGGCTTAAAACAGGTTCTACATCAATTGCATTATATAATTTATCTGCAACAGCCACTCGCGAAAATTTATCTTTAATTGCTGTAATAATGAGGGCAGACACATCAGACATTCGTTTTTTCGAAGCACAGAAACTTTTGGATTACGGATTTAAAACCTATGAATACACTACATTTGCTAAACAAGGAGAAATTTTAAAAAGCCTTTTGGTAAATAAAGGAACTTTTCTAAATGTAAATGCTGTATACGAAAATGACAGCGGTACATTGATTCCAAAGGGAACTGCAGGAAATGTAATCACCCAGATAAAGTTAGATGATAAAATATCTGCCCCTGTAAGTAAAGGACAAAAACTTGGTGAAGTGCAATATTTGATTGATAATCAAATAGTCGCAAGTACCAATCTAGTTGCAGATGCTACAGTAAAAAGGCTTACACTTCCCAACATGATGGCACGCATATTTGAAAATTGGTTCTGGATATTGAGGTAAAGCAATAAATCCTCCAGCTTCGCTGGAGGGTTTATTGCTTTATTTTGTTAAAGAAGCTATCTGTAGTAGTTTTTCCGCTTCTGTTGTATCTTCTTAATGAAAATAAGCCGTTCGGGTCTTTTGTAATATAGTTTATTCCTTCTGTGCAGCCTAAGGTTGCTTTAAATCCAATTTCCTTCATTATTTCGTCAGATTCCTTACTGATTGCACCAAATGGATATGTATAGGTGTTAGGCATATAATAGCAGTTTTTTTGAAATTCATCCTGTAATTTCATACTATCCTTTTTTAGAGCTTCTTTATAACTTTCCAGTGACTCCCCTAATTTCTTCTTAGCTCCGTTTCTGCCTTTTGTAGTATGCATTGCATATGAATGACTCTGAAATTCTACTACCCCGTCCGGCACTAACATACTTATATCCGCCCATCTCAAATAACTATAGTTTATATTTACCTCATTTGATTCACTATACTTATCTGTGTATTCCCCAACTATGGAAAATACAGCTTTCATATTATATTTTTCCAGCAGGGGTACTGCATAATAATAATTGTTATAGCATCCGTCATCAAATGTTAGGATAATCGGCTTTTCTGGAAGAGGTCTGTCATTATATACGTATTCTATTAAATCTGTCATTGTTATTGTAGTGTAGCCACTGTCTTTTATGTATTTTAAATCGCTTTCCAGCTCTGAAGGAGAAATAACATACTTCCCTGTATGGCTGTTTAATACGCTATGATACATGATTATTGGCACTTTTATTCCTTCTTTTTCTTTTGCATAGACATTATGGTATACAAAAAATGATAACACACCTGACAGCAGTAATACTGCCATCACTGTTAATGCAATTATTCGATTTAGCTTTATTGCAATGAATTTCTTTTTCAAATAAACTCTCTCCTGTCATTATAAGGGCGGAGCAAGCCCCGCCCCTACATTTAATCCCTCAAATTTGATTCCATAAAATCGTATTTCCTTTGGTATTCCTTTGTATCAGGTATTTTGTATACCTCAGATTTGTTCTGCTGCAGAAAATTAACAATAGTATACACATCTATCCATATTTGATTTATTCCATCTTTTTGCGATTCATCAAATATAAGCTGCATCCCGAAATGGAGATGAGGCACATTTATGTTGTTTACATTTTCTTTGCTGCTGTAGCCTGTCATGCCTAAATACCCAATTACATCACCTGCTTTTACTATTTTCCCTTCATACATATCTGCTGCAAATGGTGCGTTCTTCCTCAAATGTGCATAATAGTAGTATCTTTTCCCATCAAAACTTCTAATACCTACTCTCCATCCTCCATATTGATTCCATCCAGCTACTTCAATCCTGCCGGATTCCACTGCAATTATCGGGGTACCTATACTTCCCATCAAGTCATTTCCTAAATGCTCTCTTCTATATCCATAACTTCTGGACTGTCCAAAATCATCATAATGGCTGAAACCATATCCTTTGGCAATTGGCGAAAATGCCTTTATTCCATACCTTTTCTCGAACGCTATACTTCCACCCTCATTTTGCACCTGCACTTCGTACTCACCAATAAATTCTCCTAAAATGCCCCCATAGCTTTCATAATAGTAATTATAGTTCTTCATATCTTTAGTTAATTCTTGAATTGTGCTTCCATTTTCTAATTTGCTTACTAAATTATCTAAGTCTTTTTGCTTAAAACTTCTAAAATCATTTCCATATTTGCAGGCAAGATAGCTAATCAGCTCTATCCAGTTAAGTTTTACAGAAGAATTACTAACATGTGAATCTATGTCTAATTTGGATGTTTGATTCATAATATTTAATGTTAAGCTGCAGTCAACCCACTTAATATAACCATTCCCAATATTCACGCTTTCTCTGTTCCATTCATATGCTAAATTATAACTTCTATATATTAGTAAAACAGACGAAATTAAAAAAACTATTATACAAATAGTTATTAATATTTTTTTATGAATTCCATAATTTAACACTTTAACAAGCAAGCTGCCACCTCTTGTTTAATTATATTCCTGTCTTATTTTTTGTATTACACATATTGCTTTTATTGGTAAATTATGGTAAAATATCCATGGGTTTGTTGGGGGCGAATAATGAAAAGATTCAGCATAATTATTATTGCATATAACTTGCAGGAAGTACTAGAAAGAGCAATAGAAAGTGTTATTAATCAAAATTTCGCAGATTATGAACTAATAATTGTAGATGATAATTCAAATGACAACACAAAAGAGATAATCAACAAATACAAAGAAAAATATAACTTTATCTCTGTATTTAATGAATACAACAGAGGTCCTGGCGGAGCCAGGAATGCCGGCTTTGAAAAAGCCACAGGAGAATACATACTATATTTAGATGGAGATGATACATTCTGCAATAACTATGTACTTTTTAAAATAAACAGACTAATTGCAGATGATGCACCAGACATTCTATATTTAGGATATCAGGAGATTGGCGGTTTTAATAAAATATATATTCAAACAAAAGAAAACTCTACTAAAGAAGCATTATTAACATGCTGCCTGAGTTTCCACACATGGAGCAAATGCTATAGAAGAGATTTCCTGAAAGAAAACAATATCTCTTTTGTAGAAAACATGTATTATGAAGATATGATATATGTTATTAAATGCACTATATTATCAAAAAAATATAAATACGGCAGCTTCCCTATTATCAATTATTACAGAGATAGAAAAGGCAGTATAATGCATATGGCATCAATAGAAAAATGCTCAGATATGTATAGATATTTGGCAATTTTGATGGATTTATATGAGCAGACTCCAAATATGTATAAAAAATATTTATTAAGTTTTATTATAAATGAAACAAATAATTTACCAAGCAAAATAAAGTTGATTGTTAAAGCAATTGAGGCAGGAACTGATGTGCCTTTATTATCAAAAAGAAATTATAAATTAGTAGATAATCTGTAGGAAATGAGGTATTAATGAAAACAAAACTGTTTATTGTCAGGCATGCAGAAACTGAAGGCAATGTTCAGAAAAGACTTACAGGCAGGCATGATTACGAGATTACTGAAAATGGAAAAGAAACAATAGAAAAATTAACCGAAAAATTCAAATTTATAAATGTTGATTCAATATACTCCAGTCCTGCTAAAAGGGCAACTGAGACAGTTCAGGGCATTGCTGATTTCAAGAATTTAAGAATTATCATTGATAAAAATTTGGCTGAAATGTTCTTTGGAATTTATGATGGTTTAAAATGGGAGGATGTAGACAAAATTAATCCAACTATACGTGAAATACAGATGCAGATTAATGAAATTAAAAATATACCAAGTCAGGAATCTATGGAACATGTAGCTGACAGGATGCATAAATGCATTTCCAATATTTGTATGGACAATCCTGATAAAACATTGTTAATAGCCTCACATGGTGTTTCAATAGAAGCTTTTTTAAGGAAAATTACCGGGGAGAAATTTGCTGTAAAAAGGGCAGAATACAGCCAGCACAATACAAGCATAAATGAATTAGAATATGATTTTAATTCTAATTCATTTAAAATAATTACACTAAATAATATAAATCATTTGAAATAATATTATTGGTCATCTGTTTCTTCATCATCTATATATTCTATCATGTCTTCATCTATATGGGTTTCAGGCTTTCTGCCGCTATATTCAAATTCATACGACCTATTCCCTGTTCTGGCATGTTTTTTAGGCTTTCTTTTTGCAGTTATATCTTCTTCAGTCTGGCGACTTCCAGCCTCCCCCGCATCTGCTTCCTTTTTCTTTTTCTTAATTACAGGAATTTTTGTTATAGTCTCATTTACTTTATCAAATAAATCCGGGACAGAATCCAATAGTTTTTCTACAGCAGAAGTGTGGCTGACCGGCAGCAGCCTTACTCCATCGCCCTGCACTATTAAAAATGCCACAGGATTTATGCTTACTCCAGCACCTGAACCTCCGCCAAATGGAAGCCTGTATTGAATATTCTCTTCTTCTTCTTTTTTTGAATATTCGTCTATAGCTTCTCCTTTAAATTCACTTCCCCCTGCTGCAAACCCGAAACAAACCTTAGATATTGGTATAATTGTTGTATTATTACTTGTTTCTATCGGTTCTCCTACAATTGTATTGACATCCACCATGTCCTCAATACTGTTCATAGCTGTTGTCATAAGTCCTTCTATCGGATGCTCCATTCTTACCCTCACTCCTCTTTATTAATGCTATAATGTACAATGTATTTATAAT
>JGI20166J26741_11068892_pt1 | contig 14452 bp, 18 predicted proteins | sample TergutCu122P5_FD_26741 | JGI IMG/M metagenome (IMG submission 26741)
TATACAAATGATTTACCCATTGCTGCAAATTTTATCACCACGAACACTTTTGACCAGCTCGCACAAGTGGTTGCTTTAATAGTTTCAGCCATCTTTATGGTTATTATAAATCCTTTTCTAACTCTGATTTATTTTATCATGTTTCCGCTTTTGATCTTACTTCAAATGAAAATAGCAAAGCCAATCAGCGATCAAATTGAGAAGGTATCCATGGAGAGAGCTTCATTCAATGCTATAGTGAACGACTCACTCCAGAATCCTTCAACCATTATCACATATTCTCTTGAAAGTGCAATGGAGGAAAGATATTTAAATAGTTATAATAAATTCTATGATGAATTCATGAAATATGTGACAACACTTTTAAAACTTGCAATTAGCGGAGTTTTAGCATCAAACCTACCAACTTGGCTTTTAATAATAGCATCTGCATTATATGTAGCAAGTGGTAGAATGACTGTGGCAGAATTTATCGCTTTTATCACAATGTACGCCTTTAAAGAAATATGGTAAAGAGAATTTAAGAAAGATCTTGTCTTACGTACCTCAGGACAGCTTTTTATTGCCTGTATCAATCGGTGAAAACATAATAGGGAACATGGCTTTAGATTCCAAAAGGCTAAATCAAGTTTGCAGAGATGCTGGAATACTTTCATTTATCAAGAGCCTTCCACAAAAATTCGATACTATATTGAGCGAATCCAGCGAGAACATTTCTGGTGGACAAAGGCAGCGCATCGCCATGGCAAGGGCATTTTACTCAGATACTCCAATTATCCTTTTAGACGAAGCTACTTCCGCCCTCGATCCTATCACTGAAAGAGCTGTTTTAGATTCTTTCTACTCTTCTCTTAAAGGTTTACTGACTATTTCTGGAGTTTTTGCAGTAGGTGGCATCCTCGTCTCCATGGGTGAGCTATCTCTTTCTAAACTGATCATGATCCCAACGATGTGCCAAGCTTTGGCAATTGGTATGTCCTCTATAGGCGGTGCCTGGGCTAGTATGCAAGCTCCTCTTGAGGCTGGCAAGAGAGTTTTTAATTTAGTCGGCGATGTTAAAAATTTTACTGATGATGATTTAAAAGATGAAAAAGTGGAACAAAATTGGGATGGAGAGTATACACTGATTATAGAAGACGTGAATTTTACTTATCGAGGAGCTAATTCAAGAGCTTTGGAAAACATAAATTTAAGCATACCTGAAAATAAATTTGTTGCATTTGTAGGAGAATCAGGCAGCGGTAAATCAACTTTACTTCGTTTAATTGTAGGGCTTTATGAAAGAGATGATTTAAATATTAAACTTGGAAATTTAAAGTTTTCTAGGGATAATATTTTAGAGTGGAGAAAACACTTTGCTTATGTGGATCAGAGTTCTAAGCTATTCGACATGACAGTAGGAGAAAATATCGCTATGGGTAAGATTGGGGCTGATTTTGATGAAATAGTATCTGCAGCAAAGGAAGCTTATGCACATGATTTTATCTGCAAATTGGAAAAATCTTATGATACACCTGCTCATGAAAAAGGTGCTTCCCTTTCAGGTGGACAGAGGCAGCGCATCGCTATTGCCAGGGCTTTGATCAGAAAAGCAAAAGTTTTGATATTTGACGAAGCCACAAGTGCTTTAGATGCTGAATCTGAAAGGCAGGTGATGGCTACAATCCATGAACTTCGAAAGGATCATACGATTTTGCTCATTACACACAACTTGAAAAACATCGTGGATGCTGATTTAATAGTAGTCATGAAAGAGGGTAGAATTGTTGAAACTGGGACTCATGAAGAACTGATTCAAAATAATGGGGTATATGTTGAGCTGATTAGTGCATCAAGATCAGAATCATAAAAAAAGATCAGTTTTACGTGATATTTTATATTAGGGTGTCACCGTGACACCTACTATTGAGGTGATACTTATGTATCAATATTTTAAAGAATATATAATACGAGAAGGGAACGAAGGAATTTCTGGCGAAAAACTTCGCATGTTGTATGAAGGGGTTGAATGGATAAGCCCAGAGTTACCTGCTTGGCAAAATGAAAAATTTGAGATTGCATTTAAAAATTCTGCATGGGCTTTTACCGTTTGGTATAAAAATGAGCTGATTGGAATGGTTAGAGTTATTTCTGACAAAGTGATGTTTGCATCGATACTGGATTTGGTAGTTCTTAAAGAACATAGGAAAAAGGGTATCGGGAGTAAGCTTATTGAGCTGTGTTTACAAAAAATGCTTCATGGTGGATGGTCTGTTCAAACAACTCCAGAAAACTACGATTTTTATAAGAATTGTGGTTTTTAAATGCCCGACAGTACAAAAAGTGAAACGCTTATTTATAATGGTTTTTTAAAGGCAAGAAAAGATGGACATAGGATTTAATCTCTGCTTTAGCTATAGAAAGCAAAATATTCTTTAATCCGTAAAATTATAAAATATTTTGCTTTTTTATAGCTAGATTATTATTCCAATAAAATATTGGATAAAAAACCAATGAACTGCTTGATTGCTCGAAAGATGAAAAAGTGTTCAGTTATTTTTCGCAAGACATTGTTTTTTGAAATATAGCTTCCGTTAATGTTTGTGAAAAATTAAGACCGAATTTTTTAGCTGCTTTATCAGCCCATAGTGGAATAGTTAAAGTTTTCTTTACAAGCGTATCTTGTTCAATATACTCAGTGATATCTACAGATACCAAAGTGATAATAGACTTATCAGGATTATAAGAAAAATCATCATCGTCTTTGAAAGGATTGTTAGCTTCAAGAGATAACTCTTTTAGATTTGATGGAGTAGGCAAAGTTTCTTCTCGTTCCAAAAAATCAGCTATTACAATTCCGAGCCAATCACTAGCCATATACATTGCATCGTCAATATCATCACCTTGAGTACCAGTTCCTTTTAAATCAGGAAACCAGACATAGTAGCGTTCTTTGTAACCAGGGTTAGTTGTATAATAAAAAATAGCAGGATAAGTCTTTATAAGCATAATTACCTCCAAAAATAATACTCATCATTAAATAAATTCCATCAGTGACTTTCTAACATTACCGTCTCTTCCAATCATGGTCTTCGAGTGAACAAGTGAGCTTATAACTGATTCTTCAGTGACTTCAGCTACAGCTCTGAATACTAAATCCATTTTATTTTCATTTAATATGTTCATATTGATAATATCTCTTTCTTCATAATGCTTAATTTTATTTGATGTAGTAAAAGATATTACAATATCTCCACTTCCATTTCCTAAGAACGATCCTGTTCTTGAAAGACCGATGGATGCTCTTTTTGAAATCCTTTTTAGTTGTCTTTCATTTAAAGGTATATCTGTAGCAAGGACGATAATTATAGAGCCTTTCTCTAAAAGAAAAAGCTTTTCTTCTTCTATTGTGAAGAACTTCTTGCCATTTAAAATAAAATCCTGTTTTGAACCAAAATTTGAGAGCACTATTCCGCCTAAAACGTAATCTTTATTATCAAGATTCACGACCCTTGAAGCAGAGCCAATACCACCTTTGAACTCAAAACAGCTCATTCCAGTTCCTGCACCAAAAGCACCTTCCTTAAAATCATCTATAGCATTTTCTATGGCAATTTTTACATGCTCTTCTTTTACATTCATTCCTCTGATGTCATTTAAATATCCATCATTGCATTCGCACACAACAGCATTGACGGTACCTGTTGAGATTCCAATATCTTCATTTTCTTTAAGCATGTATTTTACGAGACCGCTAAGAGCTGTGCCCACACTGAGTGTATTTGTAAGAATAATTGGAGTTTCGATTGTTCCAAGTTCATCGATTTGAATTAAACCTGTGCTTTTGCCAAATCCATTTATTACATAAGAAGCAGCTACAACCTTTTCTCTAAATATATTTCCTTGATGAGGTAAAATTGCAGTGATGCCAGTGTGAATGTTTCCATCATCTAATGTGAAATGCCCAACTCTAACACCTTCAACATCGCTGATTAAGTTTTTCTTACCCAGTTCTAATGTTCCAATTTTAAAATCAAATAAATCCTTTGGAATTCCCATTTTTCTTCTCCTTATATAAAAAGATGTTCACACAATATCTTTTTCAATCATATCATATATTATAAGCTAACATATCAATAAAATATAAAATGAGCAATAAAAGTCAACGATTTTAGTGAAACATGCTTTATAATATACTAGGTATTGCTAATTATCTAATATATTAATAAAGGAGTGTTATCCATGTCCACAGCAAAAAAAGAAAATGTCCTGAAAGCGATTGTGGTTTCTTTGTTTTTCCCGGCCCTCTATTTTGTGATTATGTTTTTGGTTAATTACGGCTACTCGATTATATGGAAATTGAGCCACGTCGGAATGACAAAACAGCAAGTGGAGGCACAGGTTTCATCTGTCGCACTCATTCTTCTTATGGTTATTGCCGTAGTTTTCTTTCTTATAACATTTATCATCTTTCAGGCACGGCATGAGAGCTTACCAAAGCGAATTGAGTGGAATCCTGCACCTAAAAAATCAGTATACGGGTTTGCCGTTTTACTCGGTGTTGGGCTGATTTTTACCAGTGTGCTCGTGTCTTTGGCGATTCCTAAAAGTTGGACAGCCAATGATACCGTCGCCAACGCAGCTACTGGACAGAGCTTGATCTTGGCTATTCTTGCGGTAGGGATCATAGCACCTATAGCGGAAGAAACGGCTTTTCGCGGTCTGATGATGACTCACCTTAAAAGCCGATTTGCGCCTTGGCTTGCGGTTGCGATACCGGCACTTGTTTTTTGTGCTTTCCACGCATACGATTCATTGGGGCATATGTTCACCATTATACCGTTGGCGGTGAGCTTAGGTTTGGTATTCTACTGGACGAGGAGTATCCGTGTGACAATAATGATACATATCCTAAACAATATAATTCCTCTTATAATGGCAGTCACCGCAAATTCGACCGGCTCTGCGGCGGCGGGCAATACATCGAGTAGCACTTCGGCTTCTATCGTAATGGGCATAATCGGGCTGGCGATTGTCATGTTCGCGTTGGTCATGATTTATAAACGCAGACAAAAAAGCGAATCCATTTTACAGACAATTACCAATTAGTTCTAGCATCCATGAGAATATGGGCTGGAATTGTTTTTGAATTTAAAGTACGTATAAAAGATTTAAGGAGGAATCCGTAAAATGCTGAGATGGTTATTTAAGAAGATATTCAAAAAAAATGCACCAGGATTATTTTTTTATATTCCACCTGTTATGGGTATTCTTCTTTGTTATCTAACTTTCTCCGAACATCGCCTGGGAGATATGGTCGCCAACATCATAGCTCTTTTTTTGAATTCTATCACGATACTTGTGCTGATTGCAATAAATTTACGTCGTTTTATTGTAACTTTGCAAAAGCCTTATCAAAGTGCGAATTTGCATGTAGCACTAGGTAGTGTCTTTGCAACAGTCATGCTCTTTGCTGCGATATACAGCTTTATATATTTATATATACCAAATTCGTTTGCTGGTCTTAACGGTAATACACCCCTGGACGAGTGCGTGAATGTAATATATTTTAGCACAGTCACTTTTACGACGGTGGGTTTTGGGGACATTCTTCCTGTCGCACCAATCGCTAAGGTATTTGTATCAATTGAAACTATGTCATTCTTTGTTTTCTTTGTCATATTATTGGGTAACCATAGTGTATTCATAAAACCAAAAGAGGGATAATGATGTATGAAAAATTTCTAAAATTAGGAACAGATTATATAGAGCAAAATTTATTTCTGGATATTTCACTAGAAGAATGTGCAAAGGCAGCAGGATATTCCTTATATCATTATTGTCGCGTATTTAATGCTGCAATGGGGATTACTATTAAAGAGTATATCCGCAAGCGGCGTGTTTCAGAAGCGGCGAAAATGATAAATGAAACCTCTTTTTGCCTTAAAGAAATTGCGTACCGATGCGGTTTTAATTCACAGGAAAACTTCATACGAGTTTTCAAGTCTGTGTTTGGAATTAATCCAAATGATTACAAAAAGACCCGTTTCCCTTTGCATTTATTAACACCAAACTCTTTACCAGTAAAAGATTTTCATGAGCCTGATTATTCCTTATTTGAGGAACCTAAAATTGTGATGCTAAATTCATTTGATGTTGCTGGTAAACGAAATTCAACTACTTTTGAAAATGAACAACAATTTAATGATATTCCTGTTTTCTGGAGTCAATTTTATGCACAGCACTTATATGAACAGCTAGGTTATTCTGAAGAGCAAACACGGGTGGATTATGGTGTCGCCATTTTTGAGAAATTTGATATGGATTTAAACTATGATAAAAGCCAAAAGAATGAGCTTGATTTCGACTATTTGACAGGTGTTAAATTTTTAAACTCAAAAAAGATACCAGAAGATATGGAAGTCATATCAATTCCCTCTGGGCTTTATGCGGAAATCTATCACAGACCTGCAAACGACTATAACTTGATTCAAAATATAATTGATACATGTTATTACATGAATTATTATTGGTTCCCAAACTCTGATTATGAATACTCAGGAGGCTATCAGTTAAATGAATATTGTCCACAAAAAAATAGACTTAGTAAAGCAATTTATATGCCTTTGAAGCCTAAAGAGAAAAATTAAAGGATAGGGAAACCTATCCTTTAATTTATACAGGTTAAGAAAACTCATCAAGATTTTTGTTTTATCTCTAACTTGGGTTATCTCGATTCAAGATACGCATAAGAAAAGCACGTGTCTTCTCATTTTTTGGATTACCAAAGATATTCTCTGGGACATCTTCTTCCACAATTACACCATCTGCCATGAAGATGACACGGTCAGCCACCTCACGGGCAAAATCCATCTCATGGGTGACGATGATCATAGTAAGACCGCTACCGGCAAGATTGTGGATAACTTTCAATACCTCTCCAACCATTTCAGGGTCCAGGGCAGATGTGGGTTCGTCGAAAAGGAGTGCTTCTGGTTCCATGGATAAAGCCCTTGCTATTGCAACTCTTTGTTTCTGACCACCTGATATCTGATGTGGTTTGGCGTTGATATACTGATCCATTCCTACTTTTTCAAGATACTGCAGTGCTATTTCTTTAGCATCTGCAAATTTGCGCTTCAGCACTTTGACCTGTCCTATAGTGCAGTTTCCCAAAACCGACAGGTTGTTAAATAAGTTAAACTGCTGGAATACCATTCCCATTTTAGTGCGGAGTTCTGTAGGAGGCTTTCTTGATTCTGCTACATTTTCACCGTGAAATAGGATTTCGCCACTTGTCGGAGTTTCCAGAAGATTGATACAGCGCAGCAAAGTGGATTTGCCTGAACCTGAAGCTCCTATAATGCAAACAACTTCGCCTTTTTCGATAGAAAAATCTATGCCTTTTAGAATTTTGTTTTCTCCAAAATTTTTAGTAAGGTTTTTTATTTCTACGACCGCCATATTATTTCACCTCCATATCATCTAGACGTTTTGCTCGTGAGCCTAGTACGGTATAGGAGTCGGAACCCTTGAATTTTTTTTCTACAAAACGCAATATCCTAGTGGTGGTGAACGTAAGGACAAAGTATATTGCACAAGCTATGAGGGCAGTTTGATAGAAAAGATAATTTCTGCCATAAATCCCTTTCATTTCAAAGAACAACTCAGACACGCCAATGATATTTAGCACAGATGTATCCTTGATGTTGATGACAAATTCGTTGCTGGTGGCGGGAAGTATGTTGCGTATAGTCTGAGGTAAAATGATGCTGAACATGGTCTGAAAATGAGACATACCTATAGCTTGTGCTGCTTCAAATTGCCCACTGTCGATGGAATTGATACCACCTCTGACTATTTCTGACATATATGCTCCTGTATTGATTGACACTATTAATAGACCTGCGAATATATAACCCATATGTATATTAAACAATTGTGCAGTTCCATAAAAAATGATTATCGATTGAACCATCATTGGTGTACCACGGAAAATTTCAATATATGCTGTCAATAGTGCATTGATGATCTTAAAGATTATGCGTTTGGCAAGAAAATCTGATTCCTTTACTGGTATTGTTTTAATGACACCAATGGCTAATCCGATGAGTGCCCCAAATATGGTACCAAGCAGTGCTATTTCAATAGTGGTCAAGGCACCTGAAAGAAATCCAAAGGCGTTTTGTTTAGCTATATCAAATATTACCTGCATTTTACACTTCCTTACCCTAATAATGATCTACAAGCTTTTGTCATCTATTATTGTGCTGAAAACGCTATGGCATCATCCATCATTTTTGATCGTTCATCCTTGCTGATTTTAGCAAGTGCAGCATTAACTTTATCTAATAAAGGGCTGCCCTTTTTCATTCCAACAGATACATTGGAATTATTTATGTCGTAATTGAAGCCTTTACCAGCATCAAAGGAGACGAATGCCAGATCTGAATGGACATGAACAGCTGCCAATGCACCAGGGCGTTCAGATACATATCCATCAATGAAACCTGATTCTAGTGCATTGATCATTGAAGGGAAGTCTGGCAAAGCTGTCTGTTTATTTACACCAGTGATTTGGTCTATTACGTCATAATGGGTTGTGTTTAATTGCGCAGTAATTTTTGCACCTTTAAAATCGGCTAGTGAAGTTGCTCCTGCGTATGGTCCGTCCTTTTTGACTACTATGACTAGATCAGATTCATAATAATAATCGGAAAAATCAATTTGTTTTTTGCGATCATCAGTAGGGGACATACCAGCGACGATTAGATCGATTGTGTTCGAGTTTAAAGCAGGAATGAGTCCGTCCCAATTCATTTTTACAATTACCAGTTCCATGTTAAGATCGTCTGCGATTTTCTTCGCCATCTGAACATCATAACCGTTTGCGTAACCTGCGGAGTCATTGCTTATGGGGATAGCATTGTTCTTGGTATCGGGTTGGGTCCAGTTAAAGGGAGCATAGTCACATTCCATACCAACCTTCAATTGTTCCTTAGGAGCACTGGTTGAAGTTTCGGAACTGCCACCGGGGTTGCTTGATGTGCATCCAGATAACAATGACAACAAAAAAATTAGTGAGAGTAGCAGAACATAAGTCTTTTTCACGATTTTCCTCCTAAAAATTTTAAATAACACAAAGAGAAAGCATTATTTGTTAAGTATATCACTTTGCCATATTTTTTCAAGTATTTAGCTAATTTTAAATTATTCGAAAACGTTTAATGTTTTACTCTATCGTGAAAACTTCTCCTCTAGGTTTAAATGGTAAAGATCTTCCTTTAGGGATGAGTATAGCATGATCTCTTTTGCAATAAAAATTATCGCATTCACCATCTGTAACAATTAGTATTGGTCCATTTGATGGGAAATCTATTGAATTTTCCAAAAAATCTATTCCAGGCTGGAGAATCGTTCCACCTCTACCTTTCACAACAACCCTTTCCATAATAGAATGTGGGGTCATGTATCCTGCATCGTAATATGTTGCATCGCAGAAGATAACTCTAACATAAGGAACATCGCGACTTTCAGCATAGCTTGCTATGGAACCTAATGATATTGCAAGCAAGTATCTATCCATTGACCCTGATGTATCGATGACCACACCAAAGGTCCTTCCTTCTATTGAAGCAGGATCCTTTATTGTCTTAGGGCGAATTATATCTGGAGTTGATGATTGCCTTCTGCTCGCTCTGGAATATGTTCTTTTTTTCTCTACCGGGTCAAAAAAATTATCAAACCATTTTCACGAAGTGTAGCAAGTTATAGCTTTACTTTCTACGATTTTATATCCAGCATTAAAGAGCTCAAGCCAAATATCATTTTTCATTTATTTTTCTCCCTTTGAACAAGCCTTGGAAGATCTCTTACGATTTCTAATAAAAAATAACCTGGTAGATTTTGTCCATCATCGTCAGCTACCACCATTTGTGCGATCTCAAAGCTGATATTTGCAAGATCTTTGATACAAGCTTTTGATAAAAATATAAGGTCTTTATCTTTAGCACTACATTTTTCTTTATCACTTGGAAGGTTTTTAAGCAAGTGTGCACGAAAAGACTGAGCAAGAAAATACAGTATATCCCTATCTTCTGGCTTACTTGGCCATCTTTCTTCCCCTTGTATTATGGAGTTTATCTTATATTTATTTTTCAGTTGTTTTATAAAAGCTCGAAATTGAATTGCGTGAGATGGTGTCAATGTTCCTGCGCATAATACTTCTATATCTTTATCAGAAAGTTTTTCACCATATTCTTTTAATGCATCTGATAGCATATGCCACGAGCGAGGGGTGGAAAATGTCTCTTCTGTTTTTGGAGGTTTTGACCATAGATGATCTGGTCTAATGGTTATATATTCAATCACATATGGGTGTATTTCATTAAATAGCACATAAGGCTTATCTTTAACGATCATTTTTGGTGGAAAGAACTTGCTGCATCCATCAACTATTTGCGGAACTCCAATTATATCTTCAGGGGCGAGCTGACTTCCAAGAAGTGACACGCATTCCATTCCAATCTCTGATGCAAATTGTCCAACAAGCGATGATTTTCCAATGCCAGGAGCTCCCCAGATAAATATAGGTCTTATTACTGCAACGTTTAGCAAAAATTCTTTAAGTGCATTTTGAGTTAGCTTTATACTTAGGTTCATTTCTTCTCCTTAAATTTAATCTTTGGTTAATGATATATATCTTTTAATAATTCATTTATCTGTTCCACTGTCATATTGTATATACTCGCAATCGTTTCAAGTGGTATGTTTAAATTTATCATGTTTTTAATAGCGGATATGCGGTCATTATCTATTGCATCCTCTCGAACCCAATCTTCTCTAGCTCTTTGTTCAGCTTCAAACTTTTCTACCAAATCAATCAATTCTTTTTCCTCCTTCATTTCTCCTCTAATATTTGTGATACTTCGGCGACATCTTCGATACTAGGGTTACCATCTTTCCATTCTCCAAAGACACTTTGTATTTTTTCTTCAGGTGCATCAACAGCCCAATTTAAAAACTCTGAATGGGATTCGATTTTATATTTGCGAATTCCTCTGATTATTCCAATGCAATATTGTTTTGCCTCAATTGACATAGCTCTTTCTTGATACTTTTTCATTTCATCGATATATGGGTCTAGCACTTCATCCATCATGACCCAAGATTCATCACCAGGGTCAACATACCCATATCTATTTTCACCAGAACGGTCCCACAATTCCTCAACTTCAAGATCGTTTAATTCAGAATAAACTTCGTCCATGATGTCTTCAGGATCAACATCACATAAGATTTCCTCTGCAATTTTAAAAATTTTATTCTTTAAATCAGGATTTTCTCTTAGAAGGATCATTAATGCAGTATATGCTTCGTCAGGACTTAAACTTTCAATTATTTTTTCCTCATTTACACGCTTAGCCATTGTTTTCATCTCCTTTAGTTTTTATTTTACTTTATCACATTTTTTCTTGTTGGTAAATTATTTTTTTGCTTTTTTAAATGTACTCCAAATTATTATATGAAAGAGATTGCTCTTTTGTGCGTCTGGAAATTAAGGCGTGTTTCAAAAAATGATCAAATTTAGTTGACATATTTTTGTTTTATTATATTCAAAAACTTAACGAGATCAATACTTTAAGTACTATCATAAACTTTGAGAGTGTCAACTAAATTTGAATCACACCGAAATTAAATCGGAGAATAATAGTAACAACTCCTCCAATAATTGATATAATATAAGTAATGGAGATGAAATGATATAATGATAGTGAAAGTGGGATATGGTAAATCAAGCTTAACTCCACTAATTGGTACCGCTTTAGCAGGTTTTGCTTCAAGTGATCGATGGGCAACAGGTGTTCATGACGATCTATATGCAAGAGCGATCATTTTAGAGATAGAGCAAATGCGCTACGCTATTGTACAAAATGATCTGCTCGCTCTGGATAAAGAATCTATTCATATCCTCCAGAAGCCTTTAAAAGATTTTGGATTTGAAGAACAGAATATTTTTATAGGAGCTACTCATACTCACTCTGGTCCCAAAGGCACTATGAAAGGGACAATGTTTGGTGAGAGCATGGAAAGCGTGATAGGTCGTTTTAATCCATCTGTATTCAGTCAAATCGAAGCGGCTGTTTCTTCTGCAGTCACAGAGGCTTTTCATAACATAGAAAAGTGTTATATACGCTATGGACTTACAGAGGTCACAGATGTTGCTACTAATAGAAATTATCCCGATGATCATGGTGATCCTGCATTGCTTGTTATGGAGTTTAACAGGATTGATGGTAAGAAAGTCTTGCTTTATAACTTTGCCTGTCACCCTACAATTTTGAATATCAATAACACTATGATTACTGCAGATTTGCCTTGGGGAGTCTCGACGATTTTAGAAAATAGCTCATATGACATGGTTATGTTCATCAATGGGAATTCTGGAGACATTAGCACGCGTTTTACAAGAAAATATTCAGATTTTAATGAAGTAAAGAGGTTGTCTACGAAACTGCTATGTGGAATCAATTCAGCTCTATTAAAACTTAAGCTGCTCAATACCGCAAACCATCATGTAACTTCTTTTGATGTAGCTATGAAGATAAAGGCTATGGACTCTATAGCTATTGCAGAGGATAAAGTACACCAGTATAAAATTAAGCTTAAAGAAGCACAGATGAAAAACTTACCTGATTTGAGGTTATATGAATCGCGATTAGAAGGTGCTCTTATTAACTTAGAGCTTTCAAAGAGTTTTGAAAACATCTCAAACGTAAGCTTAAATATAAGCATACTGAGACTTGGTTCTCTAATTTTTGTGTTCATTCCTGGTGAACTGTTTTCATCATTATGCAATCCTTTGAGAGCTGAATTTGAAGGTAGGATAATATTTTGCGGCTATTTTAACGGCTATTTTGGATATATAGCAGACAAGAGAGCTTATGACACTGGAAACTATGAAGCACTGTCAAGCCCCTTTTGCTCTGGTCAAGGGGAAGTTTTAATAGATAGTATAAGAAATAATATATGTAAAGGAGAAGGATTTTGATATGAGTGAATTTTATGAGCAATATGCAAATGTTATAAAGAATTTATTAGATGAAATAATAATTAAAGAACATGATAACATCAACAAAGCAGGTGAATTGATTGCAAGGTCGATCATGAATGGTGGCATCATTCAAACTTTTGGTAGCGGTCATTCCTATTTAGCAGCTTTAGAAATCTGTGGCAGGGCTGGTGGGCTTATTCCATCAAAAGTCATTGAAGAACCTTCCCGTGGTGATTATGAGATGGTTGAAGGTGTCGGTGAACAATTCTGTAAAAAAATAGATGTGCAGCCAAATGATGTATTTATCGTCATTTCCAATTCTGGCAGGAATCCCATGGGTATTGAAATCGCAGACTTTTTCAAATCTAATGGTGTTCCAATCATCGTAGTGACATCCCTGGAAGTTTCAAGATCCATGAGCAGTCGTCATTCATCTGGGAAATTGCTATATAAATTTGGTGATGTCGTCCTGGACAACCATGGGGTGTTTGGAGATTCTATAATGGAAATGCCAGGAATGCCTGAAAAAGTGAGCGCATCCTCTTCCTTTACTTCAATGATGCTACTTGATTGCGCTGTTCTCTATGCTATTGAGGTCATGCTCAGTAAAGGATTTATACCGGCAGTATTCAGGAGCGCAAATATCGATGGTGGCTCAGAGTTCAACGAAAAATTACAAGCTAAATATGCGAATAGATTAAAACGAGTTTAATAATTCTATATAAAAGTTGTGGTCAATATTCTTGATGTGATTGACGGTAATAACTTAATATGTTATTATAGGTTATATTAAGTTAATGGAGGTGGATAAATGGACTATACAACATTTAGTGTTCGCATAGAATCGGATGTAAAAAAACAATTTGATTCATTTTGCGAAGCTGTAGGAATGAATGCAAGTACAGCTTTTAATATGTTTGTGCGTGCGGTTTTGCGTGAACGTAGATTACCATTTGATATAACCACAGAAGTGGATCCGTTTTACAGTGAGAGTAATATGGCTCATTTAAAAAAAGTTATAGCAGATGCAAAAGCTGGAATCAACATGCATGAACATGAATTACTTGAGGTAGAAGATGAATAAGCTCTGGCATGATACAGCTTGGGATGACTATATTGATTGGCAATTGAAAGATAGAAAGACATTGAGAAGAATTAATGCCTTAAATGAAGATGCTTTGACTCTTGATATCTTCCAAGATTAGTTATAACACGACAAGCACCAAATTTACTCACTGTTTCTGCTGCCATTTGCTTTATAACAGATAAAAGATCAAGCAAAATAATGTTATACTGACGAGCGAAAATGCTTGCCAATGTTAAAAAAGGATCTAGAGAAATAGATCCTTTTTTAATTTAAATATTTTTGTGCTTCTTGATCATCTAACTGAAATTTATCTTTTAATTTTTTTATAATAG
>JGI20166J26741_11070003_pt1 | contig 14451 bp, 10 predicted proteins | sample TergutCu122P5_FD_26741 | JGI IMG/M metagenome (IMG submission 26741)
AAGGTCTTTAACATGTACAACATTTTTAATTTACAAAAGCGACACTGTGAATGAATTGCCTGTACATAACTTTATTTTTCAACATAGTCGCCGGCATTGTTCAAACATTTATAAAGTTCTGGAACCAGCTTCTGTATCCCCGAGGCATAGAAGTCTGCCGCCAGCCCTTTGACCCACGTCATGACTTCTTCTTACACCTCATCATCGTCGTCGAACTTTTTCCCAGCTTGTTTGCATTCAGAAGTGTGGTGAAAACCCCATGGTTTGTCTCCAGTCACAATGGAGTCCAGAAACTCATCTCCTTCCTGTGCGTTTATATTTTGAGTTGAGAAATCGTATGACGGAACGCAACTCGCATTTGGCGGGACTTTGGATCTGCGCTGCCCCTTCAAACACGTCTCACTCAAACAAAGCCGGTTCTGCCACTGACAAAAGAGCACGGCTCACAGGTAAAGGATCAAGGTCGACGGCTGTGTTGTCATAATAAACATAACAAATTTCCCTATCGGCCTACACTTGATGTAACCTTACTTTCCGGACACGCCTCATATCTGAAATTTAACACATTGTCCTTCGATAAACAGAAATAAAAAGTCAACAAATAAGAAAAAAATATATTTTTTATTTTATGTTATTAATGTATAGTTGGCTCCTAAGTGCTGCCCCCGAAGACAGGATAGCCGGCCATCATTCCAAACTATTGAGCATTTTAGTCTAGCTACAAATTACTAATATCTGGACTCATATCATTCTGTGCCAACAAACTGGCGTAGTTTACTGAATCAACAATAAATATCCGTAATTCACGAACATACTTTATGGCGTAAGGCCTAACACGCCAATTCACGCAGTTTAACTGATGTCTAAAATTTCTGGCGATCGTGTGTTATAACAATCATAAATACGACCAACATATATCACCTTAAGATGTTTATCGTAATTAAACTTAGAGGCCATAGTTCACCTGTCAATATTATACCTTATCAGTTCCTGGATACTTGGCCTTCAGTCCTTAACAGTCTTCGTGTATGAGGCGGTAGCTACCCTCTGAAAGAATTAACTATTCGGATCGCGGGTTAGGGAATACAAGAATAATCTGAAACAGAATTCGACGGAAAAATCAGAAGTACTTAGTAACTCTACATGAGTCTTTAGAAGGTCACAGTCGACGTTTTTCTGTGGTTATGGTCTTACAAATTGAATCATCCTCTGTAGAAATCACGAGGAATCGGCCAATGTAGTTTGTGTGGGAAGTCCAGTAACCAGCCTCGTCCTGAAAGTTCCCGTCCCGATTCCTTTGATACCATCGGCAAGTTAGGAGGTCGGTAAATTAAGGGAACCTTGTTTTACCCTCGAACACACTTTCTGGACGCTTCATAAACTTTTCTCCTCTCTGTGCATTGTAACGGCCAGTTTGTCGCTCCTTATAACTGGGAATTTATTCGTTGTTTAAGCCTTTAAAATCAATTTTATGTATCTGCAGGTTTAACATTATTTTACATTCTGTCCACGGATTGCACTTTTGTATTTTGTGGATTTCAGTACAAACTTTGATCATTTTCCTGTACAACATGAACAGACTTGCCTTGTAATGGCTGCGAAGCTTGTGCGTTGTGCAATAAAGACACAATCCCTGAAAATACACACATATAATATTAATATTTAAAAGAGTATAATTTAGGTCACTTTTCATCTTAAATGATTAACCCGGTTTCATTAAACTCTGTTTTTGCGTGCTTCAATTGTCTAGTGGAATTTAAATCCACGTTTTCTGCCCCTTTTTACCTCCGTAAAACGTTTACTGAAAGTTGTTCTATTTCTGTTTCCTGGTGATACTGCAGGATTTTGATATTATATGAGTATGTACTCGTATATTTATAATTAAAGTTGTTTGTCATGTCCAGAAGTTTGTGTATGAAGGAGACAAAGACAAATGACAATGACCCGCATAAAGAGGAAAAAGTTTATGTTTGTCTAATTAAGCACTTCGCAATTCAGGTATTCTTATCCTCGACTTAAGAGGGAGATGAGTGTTCATGTCCTGTTCCTGGCTTATTAGTTTTCGGTACTTATTTAGTAGGAGGGTCGGTGGGTTCCAGTACTGGTCTTGACGCTTTGAAGAAGAAAGGCGCCTCTTACCTCTGCTGGAAATCCAAATATTATTCCTCGGTTTCCTAGCCAATACCCTGACCGATCTCTAATCATATTTTTAGAAACCAACTCAAGTGGCCGCGCAGAATTCTGCCTGCCTTTTGACGGAATAGAATCACTTCCACATTTGTTGTTTCTGAAGAGAATCGAGTCCCTGTTCAAGGCCCAGAATAAATGCTTAGATCGTCAAGAAGTACGAGTATAGCACAACTTTAAGGTGTGTCATCTCCTTTGTGTGTGTAACTAACCTCTCATAAGATCTCCTTACCTGATAATAATCCCTCAGTATTAAAAAGAGAAATTCTGTATTTCCTTTTTAACAAAGCATGCAACATGCTTTTCTCACTTCATATAATTCTTTGTTTGTCTTCTCTGCAAAGCAAGGTTTGCTGATCTTCAGGTTATTTCTTATTTTATTCAATGATGTTTATGCAACCTATTATCAAACGTATCGAAATGGGCAATGCGTTGAAAAGAATATAGAGAAAACTTTCTCAAATATTACGTCATTACCCAGCTGGAAGAAAAAATACAATTTTCTAAAAACATGAGCCAGTTTTTGCCCGGTATGAACCTTGCCCAAAACACTATCTATCCTGACAAATGTGAAATACGAGTAAAGTAACATTAAATATGCCAAAGGATATGTAGACCCCACAACACTAAGTAATCATAAAGTCAGGTTTATATAATTCGCTCTAACTCTTCGCTTAAATTTGCGTACATTTAAAGAATTTGTACAAGATGAGTGACTAACATGGGACGTCGCCATATTAATGCATAAAGTAATGCTAAATCAGGAGTAAATACAGACACTGGCTAGGAATGTTTTTTGGGTAATGGACTGCATTAAGATATGATCTATATAATGTTATACTTTGTCATCATTTTGAAACATGGACCAGTCTAACTCTGCAGGAAACTAATCTAAGTTCACTACTTTACAGAGTTGGGCCAAGATTCGGGTCACAGATAAAGTTACTGTTGAACACAGCAGCTGTGATAACAATTCTGACATACCACAGACCTCGAGTTCGGTAAATCACACTTATAAAACATCCGTCAGATGACGAACGAAAGTGGACGAAGTCTGATCTGAAAAATATCTGCCCTTATTTCTCTCTGCCCACAAAAATCCCAAGAGGAATACCGTAAGATAAAGCCCGAGACATCGCGATGAGACACTGACATATCTATTGGATTATGGCGGGACCAGTCCGAAGTAACTTAAATCCATGGAGTGGAATGCATCTTAAGAACTCATCAGTCTCTCATCTCCTAAAAAATAGTAAGAAAGGCGCAGTTTGATTGCTGTGTTCTAAACTTCGATTGAAAACTCTCTTAGGCTGGAGCAGTCAGATACTTTACTTTATTTACTTCAGTCTTGTACTACTATCATACTTCCGTCTATATTTAGGTCTCAGTGTGATCTCTTCCCCTCATATTTTCCGACTAAATTTGTGTAATTATTGATCATCTCTCACAACTACAAAAAGTAATTTCTCAGTTTTCTAGGCTTTTCTAACTTCTATAGGTTCTCCTCAGCGTACGTTTGTATACATCCTCACTATATTTCTTCTTTTAAGGTGAAAACAAAGTTTCACATTCGTGAAAACACAACAGTTAAAATTGGAATTTTTCATCAAATGAATGCTGAAAAACGACAGACACGTACATTCGCCAGCACGCACGTCTGTCGCTCCTAGGTCAGCCCCTGTGAATTATGCAGCCCCAACATGACAGTTACTAATTGTGGGTCGTTTGTACATACAGCAGGAATGGGAAATACTAATCGCAGTTGGAGTCAGCTAAGGTACGGCATACATCCATCGCATTAGAAGCTATAGATCCCAGTGGTGTCAAGGAGACTGGTAACGCCTTGCAGCTTTTTTTATTCCATTGTGAAAATGCAAATGTATTTCCTTTATAATGTTGGCGATTTTTCGTTGAATTCTTCTTTAAATAAAGGAGAAGCCAGACAAAAATTAAATAAATTTTCTTAAATCGATTTCATTCTTTGAAAGATTTTAAACTTTCACGGTGTTGTTTCTCAAGGCTCAAATATCCTTAAATTTTAGGCCGTTTTGTTTCGTAAGTTCAACAGCCGACACAGCATAAATGCCTTATGAAACCTTACTTTTGATTCTTGGTCAATTTGCAGATCAATACGAAATTTTATAACAATTTCGTCTTTAAAATGGAGGTAATGTATTCCCCTAGCACGACTGTAGTATTTAAATAAACATGGCACATTCCAAAGACACTATACTCTGTAGTCACCGGCATGGAAACCCAAATCTCATATGTTAGGGCGACTATGAATAATGGAACTTGGAACGATACGGAAGAATTTATTGTGGGTCGTTTAAAACTTAAATATTATTGTCACAAAGTATTTAATACAACCATATCGATGTTTTATTGTCCTCTTCTTTTCGTTTATATTAATTAGAATATGTACCATACTGCGCTACATACTTAACCTTCACCTCTTCTTTCAACATGTCAGGAACACTGTGATAATGGTTACATGGTCGTAACAATGCCGTAATTTCCTGACGACATAATCACATCACATTTACACAGCATATATTGTTTTTAATGATATTACTGGCGTTATATATACCCGATGGTATTTTATAAATTGAAGTAATTGCATGTCATTTGTATATTGTTCATATTGCGTGCTTTAATCGACTGAAGACAATATCAATACCAACAGATAAACCGATGCAGGATAGTTATAGGGTATCCTCTAAAACGTTTCGGCCACTAATGTGGCCATCTTTACGGAAGTATGACAAGAATAGAGGTACAATTACTAAAGTGTCAGGAACGTTCCATCATTGAAAATAATCATTTAAATTGAGTATAAATTCAATAGTTAAAAACAATAAAAAATGTTAAAAATATAGAGTTAAAATGTTAGTGTGGGGCATACCACAGATGTTGCAATGTAGTAGGCAACCATCCTGTAATAGAAGCAAGAACATACGTATATGTAATCATGGAGGCTATACTGTAATTAAAACATATCAGAATACTATTGAGCATTTTTTGGTATTGATATTTTATTAAATTTCATTTTATTTTGTCGTTTAGTGTAATTCAGGACTGGTTACTGCAAAGCAACTGCTGGAAAGTTTAGCGGAATGAAGTCAATATTCTAATGAATACCCACAGATAGACACGTATTGCCTGAGAGAATGAAGAGTCGGTTTTACGTACACTAATTACACTCGTGTTAGAAACTAATGTAAACTAAGAGAAACCTAAGTCAGGAAAACGAATCTACAGGCGAGTACTCGAAACGGAAACTTGCGAATCAGGAGCTCTAACAAATTCAACCCCAACTTCAAGCGAGGGACTCTCAGTGCATCACATGCCGTTAGCTATGAACAGTAATACTGCTATGAGGCAAGCGTAGTTGCCATCCTTCATTGCCAACAAAATAGCAAATTGCTGTTCAGGTTCTTGAGTTCTGTCTCGTGTAGTCATCACCAGAGAGTAATTCATTATTACCTGTTCTCTCTTTCTCCACACAAACCGAACCTAATCTCAAAATCCACACACACACACACACACACACACACACACACACACACACACACAAACACACACACACAAACACACACACACACACACACACACGCGCGGTTTACGTCTTGTAAGGAGATTGAATATGCTACTGTTTGTACAGAATTATCTACACTAAGCTCCTCCCCAGCAAATGCATGTTTATTAGTAATCTGAGCAAACAAAATTTTCTTCCCGAGGTCACGAATTAATGTTTTTCCAGCAACGCAAAAACATTCACGACAGATTCTTCTTAAATCCGCCTTCATTAATTCAAGTACGAAAGTAAACTTAATGCGGTTTATGATTAGCCGTGTGTGTGTGTGTGTGTGTTTGTGTTTTAAGCAGGATATAGGTAACTGAAAGTAATTCAGAGCAGTATAAGATGATGGTAACATGCAAACCGCAATGAGGGGTAACCATGTTTCAGTCGGTATTGCAATTTGAACCTTTCCGAAGAAAGTTACATAGCTTGCTTCTTCATTGACTTCATGACTGCGGTGTCCACTTGGACTATGATCTGCCAAGGGTCAGTTTGTGTATATCTATGTTAACCTCGGCTAGCCAAGGAAATAACAAAGTATTCTGACTGAATTTGATTCCATACATAACGTGCGGCTTTATTAAGGACTTATTTTGAAATAAACTTCATCAGTGAATAAAATTGTATAAATAAACTATTCTGTTGATGAATTAGGCAAGACGCCACACGGAAGTGTAGGAGAACAGAGTTATAGCTCCACATATTCCAATCTTATCAATAAATTATGAGTGATTAGCTTCATGTTCCAGTCCCTTTACCCCGAAGGAATGTCCCCACATTTGAATCGGAAGCCTGCTCCAGTACCAGAAACGATCTGGACGCTAAGGGAAATATGGCATCTATTGCCCTGCTAGGAATGAAAACCAGTTCCTCGGTTGTCCAGTCCTAATGAACTATTTCAAGTAGCACTCATTAGTTATAATGCAATTCAAATACGCTCTGTAAGAAGACCGACGTGATGAATTGTGAAAGGAGTAGAATGTACATACCAATTATCATCTGCTTTAAACGGCGTTGTGAACTTATGTTAGGCCTTTGGAAAGAAAATTACAAACTCATTCCTTGCAACTTAACAGAGAAATAATGACATATCGTGGGAATAAGGCAACTTACATTCGTTATATTCGTTCTACAGATTTTTCTCAAACCCCGTCTTATCGAAAGTGAAAGACTTGAACTAATTCTGTGGTGGCCTTTCCCAAGTTAGCATCAACAGTATTAGTCTACTGCTGGGTACGATATGAACTAGAAAATGAATGTAAATCCATACTAAATTCCTGTACGCAGTTCTTGTCTGCCAAATTTTAGCCGCATGACCAGCCATAGGTGAATATCATGCCCCGACCACTTAATCACCGCATGCAATGCCGCCAGTACCGAGTGAATAAGAGGCTGGGTGGGTCCCAGAGGCGATCTCGACGCTTTGAAGAAGGGCTAAGTCTCTGCATATGTCGGGAGAAGAAGGATTACGCCGCGGGTATTCAGCCCGCAGCCTATTTACTACAACTACTACGGCATCCCGGCTCATGCATCTTATTATGCTGTCATATGTCATTCGAAAAATTCATTAAACGAACTGCACGCATAGTGTGTCGAATATCTCACTTACTTCACTCTGTATAGGAAGGCATATAGGTAAGGATTTTGTGTTCGTATATTCTTAATCGGTGTTCGGATTCAGAATTTGCGTTTTACTTTCCACATACATTAAACCAGCAGATAGGCATACTGTTTAGAAAATGCATACACTGACTTTCAGTGCAATGGGCCGGAGCTGTAAATCTAAGTTCCGAAATGAAGAACAATTATTTCCAGACTTTTTTTTTTTTACAAATTTCGTCACGAATTTTTATTCATTATATTCTGATATTATGAAATCTGACAGGGCGTCACACTATCACTTTTAGCTTTGTACAATAATCTCGCGATATCGATATTTGCTTTTAAATGATTTAGAAGAAAAATTATTTAATTCAATCAAGGGCATTACTTTGGTTGATATCAATAACAGTGAATTTTAAGTCAAGTCTCTTTGTGCTTTGATATGAATCAGTAATCAGCTTAGAAATGAAATTCGCACAAAGTGTAGGTAGTACTGTACCCACGATGAAAATGAGGTTATCATGGAACCTAAAATAAACTTTCCCGAGGAGAAGGAAAGCAGAACTCAACAAAAACCTTTGCTTTGTCCGCCTTTCCATTTCACTTTATCAATGACTTGCTGCTATGGGGTGTTTCTCCTTTAACATCAACACCTACCTTCGCTGCGCCACTGTGTTAGATATGCCTAGTGAAATCCCAGAGTGTATTTAAATCCCCTAGGCTATCAGAAAGCTACTTTTGTACTGAGCTTGTTGAAGTCACCCAGTTTGCCCACAACAATACAACGACCGCCCCTGTATGTGCCTATCACATCGACTTTGTAGGTTTTGTCCCGTTTCGTAACTCACTTAGCACAGTGACCCATTTTAATTCAGGTAAATCTAAATGCATATTCCATATATTCCGCCCGTTATTTAGTAGAGATGTTATGGATTCAGTTGAAGTGCTGTGTTCTCCTTAAAGAAGGCATGTCAAATTTATTGCGTCCAGGCTGTAAATTAAAAAAAAATAAGTAGAATGTTATTATACTCTTAAAGTGCCATGATATCTAATATACCAAAAATGTTTTTTGTATCATCCATATTTAAAATTAAAAGAAATATTAATTATATTTTTAGTGTCATACAAACTATTCCAATACATAATCAGGAGCTTTTCAAGAAACTTGGCTTCATTAGTTTCTCTTTTTTACAATTATCAGTTTTAAAACATTGTCTTAGAGACGGTTTTATTAATAATGAAAAATATATGTCTATTAATCGTGATTTCTAAGAGTTTTGGTTTTTCATGAGCGAAGAATTTGTTCATACTTTTATATGTTACCAAAAATCAAATAGATGTACATCGGAAAGCAAGTTGAATAATTTTTGGAAATCTATATATAGGCACCTGCAGAACTTGGCACTCTAGCGAAACAAAATATTTTTCTTAGAACCGAATTATTTGGAAATTCTATCAGTTAAATTTTTTACTTTCATGGGCCCTATCACTGTCAAAATAATATATTGTAGTACGTATGGCAAATCTAATTTCTTGAAGCTTAAATTTGTGAAAAGTATTTTAAAATGCGATTTTCAGCAATCCAATCGTTTTTTAAAAATTAAAAGTGGGTTTTAATTATGCAAATTTATGATTATAAGTTTTCTAGGTTTACAAAATTTTCATTTTATTTGAAGTGGTGTACTCTATCAGGCAATGAAGTTCTTACAAATCTCTTTGTGCATTTTGGCATTTGGCTTCATATCAACTCACTTGGTGCCCAGTAAGTTAATTTAAAATTTGAGTTTTTTTGTTATTTCGTATCCTGTTCTCTCGTTATCAAAAATGCATTAGTTTTTTAAACAAAATTATAAAATCTTTTAGTACCTTGATTCAGGATAGCAAAAGAAGTTCAGCCTTGTGACTAACGTTCATATTTATTGTCATTATCGAGAAGAAATAAAACAACTCTCGATTTTATAACATCAGACATAGTTAAAGTTGACTGATAAATTTTAATACGCTCAATTACTTTGATTTTGCCAAACAATAATTCCTTGCTTGTTACACATTTTGCATTCTTAATTTTACCGCCGACCTCATATATTTTTCCCCAAGGACGTTATATATCCAGTATAGCAGGAGATCCCTCAGAAAAATGCATCCAAGTAAGTTAAATACAAATTAATATTAATTGTAGTTTTCTCTCACAGTTAATATCCACTCCACTAATCCTTTTAAACATAGAATCTCAATCCCAAAATTATTTTGTTATAAAATAAATCTGAGTTACAAATGTAAAAGAACACTGCCAGCTGAGCCAGTAATTTTGATGTTTGTATTTTTATCCACTGCTATCACTTAGGCTAGAAAAACTTGACTATAGAATCTTAATCTATTCCTGCTATAATTTTCCATTTCGTTCATACGTTCAACCACCGTGTTCCGAATACAACGTCTGTTTTCGAATTTTTGCACCCCTCGGACAGATAAATTCGGAAACTGTAATTAATATTGAATATTTATGTAAGTTTTAAAGAAATAATTTGTGAGGGCGTGAACTGGATTCAGATCGTAATATCCTTTCGGTGTCCATAAAGAGATACATATTTTAACTAACTAAGACGCTTACAGCTTCTCAATGTGGACACCGTTTAAAGTAAGTAGTTAGTAGAGGTTTGCGCTCTTTCGTGATATCGCACAGCGTCGGTTGATGGTTAGTTACCGACGTTTCGGAAGACTTTATCTTTTCTATCTCTAAAGGTCAAGCTGTCCTGGGGTCAGACTGTTCTGACCCTTGAAGGTGGAACCGATAGGCTGTGCCTAAACGTCGGTAAGTAACTACCAATCAACGCTGTACGATATCCCATAAGAGTGAAGAACACATTGACACGCCGGCCGAACCTGAATTCAGGCATAGGTGTTCAGCTCTTTAGGATAGTAGTTAGGTGGTGAGTTAGACATTGCTTGAATTTACGTAACTATCTGTACCCGATGTGAGTGCTACCTGCTTTAGAAATGTTTCACTGAATAAACTGCGTAGAAAAGAGGTCAAACGTTTATTGTGTAAGCGATTAAATAAATTATCTCACTACCTTATCTATTCCAGAAAGTCTCAAAGAAGGTTGTGAATATATGAGGGGAAAAGATAAAATTAGCCGAAACATTACGGGGTGAAACACAAGAGATGAGAAAAATTTAACCACCTTGAATCCCCAGTGTCACCGCCCATGAATGATTACTACGTTGCTTGGGACGTGTCTTGTTCCTCGTCATTAATCACTGCACAACTCATCACCTTAATGTTACACACGTTAGGCTTGCCGACAGAGGGCGGTGATAAAGAGAAACATTTTAATAAAATAAAGCTTACTGTGGGAAATAACACTAGGAGAACGCATTAACTCTCCGACGACTAGGAGTCTTCTGAATTATCTATGTGTGTGTTACATAAGAATTGAGATTCTATTTCGTTGAGAACACATGATTTGTCTATTATAAGAAGGAATGTGTTGGTACAGTACAGGTAAATAGTAGCTAAATAAATATTTAAAAAAATTTAAAAATCGCCAAAATACAGGGTGTGGCAAAATAAAAATTTTATTAAATTTACAGCAAGTGGTACATATTTACAGTTGTGCTTCAGAAAGTTAATGGATAAGATATTGCTCAATGCATCTTTGTGGACTGGTCATTTAAGGCTTGTTACTTTGTGAAATTCGTGGAATATTCACATCACCCAAGAATTTACCTTTAAAATAGTGAAAAGTCCCGGAGAAGAGTAATTTGGAGGTTTGCGGAGACAGTGGAATCATGGAGAATTTCGGTGGGAGCGACCTGACAGCTTACAACAAGAAGGAAGGAAAAATATATATGTGTGCTAGGGATGTGTGTTTGTGTTTAATGTAACTTACAGGTTAAAACTGATCAGTAAGAGCATAAAGTAATTCCAAGTAACAAGATCTTGCTTCGAAAAACACCAGAATTTTAATGTCGTTTTGCGCAAAATTTTCGGTCAGTAGTTAAACAAGACAAATTCCCCGGGGGTAAAATTTCCGGAAATTGAAGCTTACAACTCAAATCCATGTAGTGGCAATGTTAAGAATTAATAGACCTATTGCTCCTATAGCCCATAAACCTTCATGCAGCGTTTAAATTTATAAAATACCTCAGAGACGAAACAAAGGATCAGACAGACCCACAGTTCAAACTGTCTTATTTATGTACATTTTATACACCCTGCAAACAACCCATCCCAAAAAATGTGAAACAACAGGAGCTGCACATTTTATGGACCCAGAACTTCATTATAGGTCAAAAGCGTTGATTGCTTACCCGCATGCACAGTCAGAATACTTCAGTCCGTGTTTTTCCAATTTTTAAAAATTTATTTCAATAATGCCTTCCTATCTAAACGTAGTTCTTCTAAGTAGCTGTTCCCTTGAAGCCTTTCCTCCAAAATCCTACCTGCATTTCTGTTCTTTCACGTATATGAAATATGCCGGCTTAACTCATCTCTTTAAGAATTCTTCAAATTTATAGGTGCTGCTTTATATCTCCTATTAATTTTGTTATTTAAGATAATTTACGCTCTTACCAATCCGTAAACATGGAGGACACCTTTTGTCAGAAGTCTGCAACCGCTTGCTGAATGTTTTATAGACTTGGAGCTGTCCGTAATATCTAGAGTTCGGTAAGATTTACTTAAAGAGTTACTTCCGCAACACACTGAGTATTCTTTCTTTATACGAAAATCCATCTCTGCTTCTTCGACACATCAAAGCTCTTACTAACATTGTACTCGTACATTCATACTGTGCTTGACCCTTATTTTAGTTTTAAAAAGCACCTTCCTTCTCCCTATATTAGACTATCGTTTGAGGGGTAAGTGTCGTGGACAAACTTTGTGAAAAATTATTAAATAAGCATTAATTCCGAAAACATCTTATTGTAGAATAAGATTTTATTTTAAATTATAAGAGCACAAGACAGTTTTTAAAACCAAACTTCAAATGACGTAGGGAATGATACAGATTTTCCACCATGACCAGCGCTGTTTGAAATAACAAGGATTTTCAAAAATTCAGAAGTATTTCCGAAATTCTCTCTCCGCAATGTCAATCTTCAACACTTAGAAACAAATCTTAAAGACCCTCACTATTTGGATATAACACAGGAATCTATCTGGCAAAATTAATTTAATTGAGCGCCAGTCCACTTTAACCATTAATTTACAAATACATTATTATCAAATTTAAACTTCACAGTTTGTCATTATATATATATATATATGCGCGAAATTTACGATTTAATTTACAATATCAGAATAGGGTGTATATTTTATTCAATGAAGTTACGCATTCTATGACTACTCATAGGGGTTTGTAATGCAATTATCTTTCAAAACTACGTTAAATAAAGAACAAACACATGACGTATGCAAAATAATAAGGAATGCATTTGGTTATTGTAAGTACTTCAGTCAATTACATTTCTGCACGCTCGTTTGTGAAGTTGTTTTCTCGTTTAATTAATAACACTGTAGTTAATTGAGACTATGTCTTTTCGAAGGAAGAAGTGATAAATGTGTAAGTGATGAAATGTAAACCATAAATATAAGTGGCATTCAGCTAACGTCAGGTATAAACCCGAAACCACCTCCAGGAACTGAGGAAAATACTATGCAAATATCTAACAGATTAGTTGGTTTCTGAGCCAAGAATCGACAGCCATACTTCCCAGCTTTGAATCAAGACTACTAACCTCTCGAACATGGCGCTGCCTTGTTTGAAAAGCAGAAACCTACTTTTGGTATTGTATAACATGTTGGAGACAGGAAGGTTGGTGGTTGTGTTGGTGGTGGTGGAGAAAGTGACGAAAAAAGAAAGAACTGTATTCTACATAATTGAAAAAACAGCTTTCAGAAGCAATTTATACACTTCAGGAATTCCGAAATTCTGGCTGAAATGTGTTGAGTTAGAAACAATTCAATTTCTTAGCATACATTAAATTATTCGGCTGCTGTCTGCCGTGTGGATGTTTAAAACTCTAAATCATTTAAATACATAAATTTTGACCGCGTCGAGAGTTTTAGACATGAATTATAACGTTGAATGGTTCCAATTTTACAATTTTGCAGCTTATAATGTTCTTGGTACTCCTGTAATGCTACCCTAATGATGATTGCAAAAGCGATCGAAACTTGTTGGCAGTTAATAATTTGTGATAAAACGTGTTTTATACATGTGCTTTGTTAATTTTTTTTTACATTATTACATGAGTTTAAACATTCCTTAATGCACAGATATGGAACTTTTTCACTATATGAATTCATTAGCGATTACCTAATTCACACGTCTTTGCATTCTGAGTACAGATTCCTCAATACTAAGCCTTTTAAGGTAATAATAATTCTGCAATAAAAGTAAATATTATACGAGTGACACGTATGTATTCATATTTAGTTCAATTGCCAACCCTCTTTTGCTGACTTCCAAAATATTGCGGTTTAATGACTGGATTTAATGGTTTCTACACTTGATTCTATAAAATAGACCATTAAAGTTTTGAAAAAAGTACCACAATAAAAACAATTTTACGGGATGACGGAAGATCCTCTATGTGGGTACAAAATGTGGTAGATATTAAAATCACTTGAATACTGACTGACTAAGAAAATTATCTCAAAACTTGTTTAAGATGCAACAGCTTTGAATTAATTTAGAGTTAAATTTTAAATAATTTAAGTACGAACTTTTGTAATAATAATAATAATAATAATAATAATAATAATTACTATTATGGGGCGCGCGGTGGCGTAGTGGTTAAGGCACTACGCTACAAACCGGCAGGTCGCGGGTTTGATTCCCGATGGTGTCATTTTTCAGTGACATTATCCTTCCGGTCGCACTGTGGCCCTGGGGTCGACTCAGCCTCTAACAGAAATGAGTACCAGGTGTATTTCCTCGGGGTAAAGGCGGCCGGTGCGTAAGGCTGACAGCCTTACCACCATCCTGTGCCGTTGTCATGAAATCTGGGAACTTTAACTTCCTGGAACCCTCTGGGCCACTCCAGGCCTGTAACGGGACTGCTTTACCTTT
>JGI20166J26741_11071114_pt1 | contig 14450 bp, 13 predicted proteins | sample TergutCu122P5_FD_26741 | JGI IMG/M metagenome (IMG submission 26741)
ACCTGACAACACACAACACTCACAACACACAAACATCCAAGCCTTGGGTGGGATTCGAACCCACGATCGCAGCAGGCGAGCGGCCGTAGACCTACGCCTTTGATCGCGCAGCCACTGGGACTGGCCTTCTAACCACATGGTCTCACCATAATCTAAGCAGTTAAAACTCATACTTTTACGCATCAGATCTGAATTTCAACACTGATAGCAACGAAACACAATCACTGAACACGAGTCAGCTCAAGCATTTACCTAAGATACACCTTAATGCTATCTTCCTTTCACTTCAAAGTAACTGAGTTCACCATCACATTACTGCAGATACTCTCTGTGTCCTTCATCCGATGCAGATATTCAGCCAGCTGTACCTTCCTAGGAATTTCCATCAGAAGCATGTCAGTGCGTTATTTAAGATCTTCACAGCGATGCAGCTGAAGATTGTCTTCATATGACGCCGTATCGACTGGCAACTAATTACCAATAGAGAGGGCGTCATATCCCGTAATGAAGTACAATATTCAAATTTTGTACGTTTATACAGTTTCAACTACAATATTAAAATAGGAAATAAATTAGAAAACATAACGTAATCACTAATGAAAATTACAGACAGACTGAAGAGTAATTGAATAATGTTAGTTTTATGTATGTTTTAAATATATATATATATATATATGTCAAATTCTGTAAAATCTTGGAATTTCTGGTTTACATCAAGAAACATTCGCACTGATTGTTAATTACTGTTTTATACCGACATATGTTTGCGTCACTATGGCTCTCGAAGCCGAAACGTCTAGTTGGCTAATAAATACTAAATACTAAATTCACAAAGCTGTGCAACTGTATTAATATACTAGTCCTTTGTACCTTCATTTACCTTATACTCGAAATATTTCCGAGCACTTTGTTATCAGGTGTTTATAACATAGTCATATGACCTTTGCGTCGTTAAACGGTCAACAAACATTCAAGGAACTGAACTCGGATCAAGCGTTACAATAATATATAACACCAAACAGCGTTTAATAACGACATAACGAACAAACCAAACAACTGCATTTCATCATTACTGTAGATGTCCACACCGTGAAATAAAATCAACATTATCAAACAGCGTTTGTTTGCCGTCAGCTCCCCAACGTGTATAAGATCACGTATAGCCACATTAATTGCGAAACACCGACAAGATCGACCCTCCGCAGAACACGGGCCCCTATGTTTTGTTGGGGCTGAGGCAGCTGGGTCAGTGACTGGATACGAGCTGCACAACAGAAGTTCGATCCCCCAAAGGTATTTCCTCTTCGCCACCAAGTTCAGACCGGCTCTGTAGTTCTCCCACTGGTACCGGATCTCGGCCGTCGGGGAAAAGTCTCCACCTAGAGCGGAGGTTAAGAATGCCTGGAAGTTTTACCTCCACTCCCCATTCATTTTCATTGCACAGCGCTTAACCAAGGGGAGAAGTACGCACTTATCAACATACAGTACAGGCAGTCCTCGACTTCCGTACACAATTCGTTCCTGAAAACGTGTACGAAGGTCGAAATGTAAGAAAGTCGAGCAACAGACATGTTATAACGGGGGTTCCGTTACTATTGCTTAAAAATTACATAAAAATCCATATTTGTAGGCAACAAACAAAATGGTTGTATCAACAATTAAGGCACATTCATGCATTAATTCGACTAAGGGTAACTGTTAATGTTCCCGCCATAACACGAGCCAATGTTCTCCATAATTTTGATGGCAATATAACGGATGGGCAACGAAACTCACAAGCCATTAGTAACCCGAACAACGTTGTTTAAAACATTTTCTTACGTCTGCTGTCCAGGACAGTGGCCAAACGCAAATTACGTCTTGCCACCATCATGATGTCGGTCATCTTTCTTCCAGCAGACTGCGTTACCAGAGTACGTGGTCAGGATAGTCAACAACAAAGAACACAAAGCCTCATCAACATCAGCCAACATGAAAACCCAACCTTCCACACCAACATCAAAGTTGTTAGTTGGGTTACAATGTACGAGTACAAACAACGCAAATACACTTTCCAGAGTCATATCTTGCCTCGAACTGTACAGATATGCGTCGCTTAACGATCGGGATACGTTCTGAGAAATGCGTCGTTAGGCTGTTTCGTCGTTGTGAGAACGTGTACTTCGCAACCAGATAGTATAGCCTACTACACACCTAGGCTATATGGCATATCCTATTGCTCCTACGCTACAAACCTGTACAGCATGTTACTGTACAGAATACTGTAGGCAATTGTAACACAATGGTAAGTATTATAATATTATAATCTTATGGGACCAACGTCGTATATGCGGTCCGTCGTTGACCGAAACGTCGTTATGCGGCGCATACCTGTACCTACCTCACGTAGGCTACCTCTTCTGGCATGGTTCGACAGCCCTAGTGGGCCTAGGGCTCATTTTCGAGGCTTCGTGATCACACTCAAGCGTGGACTGCGCGGGGCTATTCTATACGCTAGTCGCCATCGAGTTCACTAGCTTTTAAGATTGCTGGCATCTAAATCCGAGCGAGTGAAGTTGAAGTCTGTTCAACTTTACTCGCTACTCACTGGCTAGTGTACTATCCCGCTTGTGAACTCTCTCAGTGTGATACGGCCTTGTGATAAAACATTGAAATTCTGCAATTCATCTCCGAGAGGTCGAATGATGAACTGAAGCGCTACTAGTTGACTGCCCAGCTTTTTCATATCTGCGTGTAAAAGGCATGGCTAGTTTACTCCCTGCTCGCTCACTAGCTGGCGACTGAACTCGCTGGCGAGTAGCGTGTAAGGTAGTCTCGTGTAATCCCCGACCACACTCAGTAGGATTCCTCTGGACGAGTGATCGAACCGTCGCAGAGACCTCTACCTGACAACAAAACAACGCTCACAAGAGACAGACATCCATGCCCCTGGTGAGAGACCGTAGACCCACCCCTTAGTCCGCGTGGCCACTGGGATCGGTCTTTCTGGCATTTCGTAGACATAAACTAGAGTTCGTGACTCAGTTTTATAGCTCCACTATGCGATAGCTAGAAATGTTTGTTCGTAAGCTGTGTACGAATGTCCGAATTCGGCTTATGAATGACGGATCAGGGGTGAGAATTAATAACGTATGAAAGTGCTGGTTGTACGAAATTCGATGTCCGAAAGTCGAGGTCCGCATGTACTTTGCACTAGCCGCCTAGCGAAAAGCAGGTCGTTTGAACACGCGCACTTTTCACGTCCCTCCATGTTTTATCTCTGAATGTTTCGCATCCCTTCATGGTGAAAATCTCTCTGCACGTTTCAGGTTCCACCGAGTTTTATCTTTCTGTATGCTTCAAATCCTTTTGTGTTTTATATTTCTAAATGTTTCAGATCCTTCCATATTTTATCTCTCTGAATATTTCACATCCCTTCATGTTTTATTTCTCTGCATGTTTGTTTCTAACATGCTTTATCTCTCTGCATGTTTCAAACCCCTTCGTGTTTTATCTTTCTACATGTTTCAAATCCCTCCATATTTTATCTCTCTGCATGTTTCACATCCCTTCATGTTTTATCTCTCTGAATATTCTACATCCCTTCATGTTTTGTCTCTCTACATGTTCAATATCCCTTCATGTTTTATCTCTCTGAATGTTTCACAGCCCTTCATGTTTTATCTTTCTACATGTTCCAGAACCCTCCATATTTTATCTCTCTGCACGTTTCAAATGTTTTATTTTTCTACGTGTTTCAGATCCCTCCAAATTTTATCCCTCTGCATGTTTCACGTCCCTTCATGTTTTATCTATCGCCATGTTTCACAACCCTTCATGTTTTATCTCTCTACATGTTCCACATCCCTCCATATTTTCTCTGCATATTTCAAATTCCTTTATGTTTTATTTTTCGGCATGCTTCAGATCCCTTCAAATTTTGTCTCTCTGCATGTTTTATATCCCTTCGTGTTTTATCTCTCTGCTTGTATCACTTCCCTTCATGTTTTATCTCTCTGTGTGTTTCAGATCCTTCCTTATTTTATCTCCCCGCATATTTCAGATACCTCCATATTTTATCTCTGCATGTTTCACTCCTCATCATGTTTCAAACCCCTTCATGTTTTACTTTTCGACATGTTTCAGATCCCTCCATATTTTATCTCCCCGCATGTTTCACGCCCCTTCATGTTTTATATCTCTGCATGTTTCACAACCCCTCATGTTTCAAATCCCTTCATGTTTTATTTTTCGACATGTTTTATCTCTTTGCATGTTTCTAATCCCTTTATATTTTATCTCTCTGTATGTTTTGTGACCCTTCATGTTTTACCTTTCTACATGTTTCAGATACCTCCATATTTTATTTTTCGACATGTTTCAGATCCCTCCATATTTTATCTCGCTGCATGTTTCACTCCCTTAATGCTTTATCTTTCTACATGTTTCAGATCCAGCCATATTTTCTTTCACACCCTTTCATGTTTTATCTCTCTGCATGTTTCACAACACTTCATGTTTCATCTCTCTTCATGTTTCATCTCTCTTCATGTTTCACATCCTTTCATGTTTTATCTTTCAACATGTTTCAGGTCCCTCCATATTTTATCTCTGTGTGCTTCAAATCCCTTCATGTTTTGTTTTTCAACATGTTTCAGATCCCTCCATATTTTATTTCTCTGCATGTTTCATGGCCTTACAAGTTGTAGATGACTGGAGCGTTCCGTGTAGGCCTGTACGCCGATGTTCCAGTTTTGACGTCCTCCTGGGGATGTATGTGAGCATTACAGTCATTTTGAACGTGACACCGAGTAGTTCTGTGGACAGTTACCAACGTTTCGAACGAACACAGTACCTTACACTCACCCTGAAGATGGCAGCAGCACGTTTCTCCGAAACGTTGGCACATCTATCAATATACGTTTTCAGGCTTTCGCGGTTGGTATTGTTCAATGGACAGTCTTCTGGGTTTTGACATAGTGTGCATATGGAGTCAGACGCCGACGTTTCGTGTCTTCAGTGCTACTCAGGTGTAATTCAGTTACAGTTCAGAAGTAGGCAACATGCTGCTCCGAAACCTTGGTATCAACCTCCCACATGGTGTCAAAAGCCGTAAGGGTATAATGAGACCTTTCTACCGAACTGTACGACGTTACACACAATGGGCATTAGAAATCAGCATTCAGAGTAGTTTTGTTAACACGCCTTGCACAGGACATCGTGCTGAAACCAGACCAGACTCGGAGGCATACAGCATTCTAACTAACTAACTAATTAACACCATGGGACAGATTATTTCTTCGGTAGCTGTGAGTGTCTTCCTCACCCAGTCAAAAAACTCCGCGCATCTTATGGCACTCAAAAGCTCATCATCGTCTTCACATCAGCCTACCATTGGCCCCCATCCTCTACCAGGTGAATCTAATCCTCGCCCTAACATCCTATTTCTTTAAGATCCACTTTAATATTATTCTCCCTTCTATCCCCAAGTCGTCCGAACGGTCTCTTACCTAGGTTTCCCCACTAAAACACTGTATGCATTCTCTTCAACCACATACAACATTCAGAGCGGACAAAGTCCATTTTTTTTCTCGGTATTCGGTTCGCTGTAAACGCAATATTTGTCCGGTGATAACACTTCTTATTAGGAAGAAATTAAACGAAGATCTTTTGAATCTGTTTGAGGACTCCCAAAGAATAAACTAAAATTTACCTCGTACTATAGCCAATATGTGCGGCAATCACGGCTGTTTAAGCGATGCGCAAGGTTTGAGGTAGTGCTTTGGATGCGATTCAAATGCTCACTACCAATGTTTGTCAGATTACACGGGTAAGCTTTAATTTGTAATCTATGTGCTACTCCTTCTGTAAATCTATGGGCAGGTTTCGTACATGCTGTGATACTGAAAAAGGAAAGCAGCCTCATCCACAGTGAACAGCGTGAAATTCTGTTTGTTAAGTGCACTGGCAATTGTTAAGTCCCACGAATTTTCTTCGAATAATGCCCACTTGCTGGAACAAAACGCTGGGTAAAACGGCGTATAAATCTGGGTACCATAAAACAAACGTACACAAAATTTGCATGTGATGAAAAACATGCAATTGAAAACGAGGGAGATGACAAATGGCCGACCTGTGAGGGAACTCTGACGTGGGAAGTGGACACTCCTTGTGCGAATCAGCTGGTCTGAAGGTTTAGTTAAACAGTTGGCACCGAATGTAGGGCAAGCAGCGTTTAGCAGCCCTGTGTGAAGCAGTCACTTTCTTCGGCACAACACTAGACCCAGAAAGACCGGGTCCTAACAATTGAAAACCTGGACTGATTCTGTAACGAGCCACCTACATAGAACTCGACATTTAGCACTCTAGACGCATACCAAGCCTTCGCTATGCTTACGAACAGTGCTGGAAACAATTTTTAGGACGTCCTTACACTGCTGACATCATAATGCTTTCAAGAGATTCAGAGTGAGCCTTCTTCAGGATTCTGAGTTTCAAAAACAAATCAGGTGAATACGGTGTAGTTCCACATATGCCGATTGTTTATTAGGACAAACACGGGAGCACTGAATGTTGTCGGTATTAAAGCTGATAAAAAGAATATCGTAAATATGTTTAGTATGGAACGTGAAAATTATGAATTTTTGTCGATTCCAACAATTCTCCTGCGCCATGAACGAGAAAAGTTACATGAAGTTCTGGAAGGTACCCATGATCCCCATTTTCTTGCAACTGTTTCAGTCTATATGGTTCGATCTTCAAGACTTGACAGGTATAAATTAATTATTTTTCCATTACATACTATGAAGCACAAATTTTGTGTAGCAAGTGTCCAAAACTTCAGTTCGAACCTCACTATACATTGTCTCAATTTAAATACCAGTCGATTAATGATGTACAGCGAAATACACTCTTCCTTTTACCGTCGCACTGCGCATGGCAGCTTTATCGCACAGAAATCCAGCGCCCGCCGGAAAATCACATGGTAAAAAGTGGCCAGGTAAACGAGCTTTGGGAACTGCACTTTAAAACGCAACACAAGCAACAGCCAAGCAGTAATAATTTTTTAATTATGTAACGGATTCTTTTTTTTTTTTTTGTTCATCAAGCTACAACATGTCAGGTTCAGTTAGGCCTACTTATCAGTCGTCGTTAGCTAGGAAATCCTTTAATACTCCGCTCACAGTCAGCCTCGTGTCCACGCAAACTACCTGAATATTATTTCTTTACATGTAACTTGCGCGAGCGGCGTTGTGGCAATCCCTGTCATGACAGTTACGGAGTCCGGACAGCAATCAAAGAAATGTCCTGTAGTAATGTTTAGTGCCAAAATGTACCATGTAAATACATTCAGTAGGAAAATTGCAGAGCTTTTTAAAGGCATGCCAAGTGGTACTAAACAAAAGACGCTATGCTCATAAGGGTTAAAAATCTGTTTCTTTGTCTAATTTTCACTAATACAAAATCCAACCGTGTTAAATTCAACCTCATAGGTAAGTATTACCGCCATGTTCCCAATTTTCGAAATGTGATATAAGTGTTAATACAGACTGTCAAAGTATAAAGGTTACGACTTCATAGGATGTGACACCTCCCTACCTGCGGGAATCTTCTGCCTCCATATTAAAGGTCAGGGAATTTCTACCCTGAGAGGAGAAGCACCAGGTTAGTTCCAAACGTCTGCACCCAACTACCAAACCACAAGAAATCTCATCCCAGAATACCATGATCTGAAAATTCAAAGCTGCGAGGAACTCAAATCTCACACACTATACGGTTGTATAAAAATATATTAAACTGTGTCGGCTCTCGTGCCATGATGAGTCCGTCACCATGGCATGGTGCGTCCTCGGGTTGCGAATGGAGGAACGGCTTCCAATATGGGGTGCAGCTGCGAATATATTGAATAAGCAGTCACGGAGAGCCGACAAGGGGTGGTCCTCCAGCTTGGGGGTTCAGAATGGTGCTAACAACTCGTCAGTGTAAAAACTGGTCTTGTGGCGAAACGAAAACATGCGCATCGGGCCTGGACTAATCCTTTAGAACGACCTACGCAATGGAAAAGGGGCATTAAATGGAATGTAAGGAGCCTGTATACGTTAGGGTCACTTACAACAGTACCCAGGGTATAAATCAGATTTAGTGGGTGTAAAGGAGGTTACTGTGAGAGCAGAGGATACTTTTTCTCTGGAAAAGGAAAGGAAATAATCACTTGGGAACAGAATTTTTTGTACACCACAGAATAGTATCAGCAGTTAAGAGAGTACATACACAGTTCTGAGAGGTCGCTGGTGTAATATCATTGTTCTGAATGCGGATGCACCAACTGAGGAGGAGAGATGACTCAAAGGACGGTGTCTATGAAGAATTACAGCAGGTTTTCGATCAATTTCCTAAGTAACACATGCAAATTTGTTAGGAGATTTTAATGCAAAACTGGGGAGAGCAGAAAATTGGGAATGAGAATCTACATCAGGATAGTAATGATAAGGGTGTTAGAATAGTAAACTTTGCCACATCAAAAAATCTGGTTGTTAAGAACACCATGTTCCCGCACCGAAACATTCGTAAGTACACTTGGACCTCTCCTGATAGAAAGACTCACAACCAGATCGATCACATATTGATAGATAGGAGATGGGACTTGAGTATACTCAAGGTACGGTCTTTAGGGCAGCAAACTGTGATACTGATCACTGCCTGGTTCTTTCAAAAGTTTGGGAAAGATTGGCAGTAAGATTTAGACTCAGGAAGCTAAATGAGCTGGACGTAAGGAAACTCTATCAGATTGAGATTTCAAACAGTTTTGCAGCTTTGGAGACCTTAAGTGATGGCGAGGACATAAATAGCGTTTGGGAGAACATTAAAGAGAATATCAAAACTCAGCCAAAAATAGTCTAGATCTGTAAGAATCGAAGCAGCATAAACAATGTTTTGATGAAGAATGTTCCCGTTTTTAGACCAAAAGAAGCAGGCAAATATGTAGTGGTTCACAGGATCCACACCAAAGCAATGTAAATATTTTAAACAGTATCAAAGTCTTTTTATTTCACCGATGGATGCACTATATATTTGTTTAGTGGTACATTAAAATTTACACTAAAATTGCTCCTACATGTTTCGGTTTAACAACCATCTTCAGGGAGCATCTTATTGATCGTAGCTAAAGTCATAATCATTAAAACAATCGGTTAAAATACGTCGTCGTGGACTGTTCGGGGATGTGGCTGCATATTATGTCAAGCCTGTAATAGGAAACTTTTGTCAATTCTATAAACTACCTGGACCTCCCCATTCACAGAAATGCCAATAACATAGACCTAGGAATCTACAGAAAACCCACACATACCGACATAACCACACAATTCTCTTCCAACCACCCTCACGAACACAAAATGGCACCATTTAATTATTACATGAACAGAATGTTAACGCTACCCATTACAAAACAAGCTAAACAATAAGAGTGAAAGATTATACTGGCAACAGCCAAGAACAATGGATTTCCAAAGTAAATCATTCAAAATCTGCAGAAAAAACAGAAGACCAAACAACAACGAAAAAACCTCTCAAATATGACAACACAACAAACCAAGAAATGGATAACATTCACAGACTACAGCCCACTAATACGAAAAATTACCAACCTTTTCAAACAAACTAACTTGAACATAGCCCTACGAACCAAAAACACGATACACCAACAACTAACTGAAAAACCAATCACCACAAACCTTAGTGGAATATACAAACTCAAATGCAATACTTGTAATAATGCATACATAGGACAATCGGGTAGTTCAATAACAATAAGACACAAAGAACATACACGTTACATAAGAAATAATAACCCAAAATCAGCACATGCTCTACACATTTTAAACAATAGACATGAATACGGTACTGCAGAAGAAACACTGGAACTGTTAAAACCAAGTAATAAGGGAACAAGAATGAACTGTTGGGAAGCCTTCTATATGCAAGCCTTTCACCAACATAAAATATTGATTAAAAAACAGCAGGTCAATGACATAAACCATCTGTTCGAGCTTGCATACACGTCACGCGATCTACTACGCATTCCCTAATGCAGTCTCACTCTGCACAATGCACCGTACACATACTACCAAGAGTAAGTCCAACAAAAACAAAACAAAAAATCTATAATATTTAATTTGATATATTAAAAAGAATCTTGACAAAAGTTTCCTATTACAGGCTTGACATAATACACAGCCACGTCTCCGAACAGTCCACGACGATGTATTTTAACCGAGTGTTTTAATGATTATGACTTTAGCTAAGATCAATAAGATGCTCACTGAAGATGGTTGTTAAACCGAAACATGTAGGAGCAATTTTAGTGTAAACTTTAATGTAAATTTTCATGTACTACTAAACAAATATATAGTGAATCCGTTGGTGAAATAAAAAGACTTTGATAGTATCTAGGTGCACAGTACAACTATGAAAATTTTAAACAATGTAAGATGTTAAGCTAGAAGCCATTTCAGGAACAAAGAGAAGGAATATCTTAAATCTAAAATAGATTAAATTGAAACTAACAGTAAAATCAAAAATATCAGAGACTTTTATAGGGGCATAAATTAATTTAAGAAGGGTTACCAGCCTGGAACTAATATAGTATAGGACGAGACGGGTGATTTGGTTACAGACTCCCATTTCTCTCAGCTATTGAATTTACTTGACGTTAACGATGTTAGGCAGACAAAGACATAAAGCGGAACCACTAGTGCCTGAGCCGAGAGCCTTTGATGCTGAAATGAATACTGACAAGCCAAATGACACAAATCACCAGGTATTGATCAAATCCCAGCAGAAATGATTAAAGCAGGGAGTAGAAAAAATCGCTCTGAAATCCGTACACTTATTAATTCTATTTGGAATAAAGTAGAATTGCCTGAGGAGTGGAATGAGTCGATCATTGTACCTGTGTATAAGAAGGGTAGAGTGTAGTAATTATAGAGGTATATCACTTTTGTCAAAATTATGCAAAATTGTATCCAGCATCCTGCTGTCAAGGTTACCCCAATACACAGAAGAATTGGGTATCATCAGTGTGGATTTCGACGCAATATGTCAACTACTTATCATACGAGTATATTCTGCATTCGTCAGATACTTGAATAAAAATCGGAATACAATGTAGCAGTGCATCAGCTATTTAAGACTTCAAGAAACGCTATGATTCAGTTAGGAAGAAGGTGTTGTAGCACATTCTCATTGAGTTTGGCATCCCCAAGAAATTGGTAAGGCTAATAAAAATGTGTCTGAATGAAATATATAGCAGAGTACGGGTAGGCAAACATTTGTCTGACATGCTTCCTATTGAGGATGGTTAGAAGAAAGGAGATGCTTTATCACCATTGCTTTTCAACTTTGCTTCGGAATAAAACAATTAGGAGGATTCGGGTAAACCAGGAGGATTGCAATTAAATGGTACACAACAGGTTTTAGTTTATGCTGATGATGTTAAAGCACTGGGCTGAAGCATACATACTACAAAGAAAAACAGAGAAGCTAGTACGGAGATTGGTCGAAAAGTATACGCTGATAAAACTCAGCACATGGTCATGTCTCCATATCAGAATGCAGAACGAAATCAATATAGAGACTGACAATAATTCCTTCGAAAGTGTGGAATGGATCAAATATTTCAGAAACCCCCTAACGAATCAAAATTCTATTCAGGAAGAAATTAAGAGCAGAATGAAGTCAGGGAATGCTTGCTATCATTCGGTGCAGAATCTCTTGTCTTCCAGTTTGCTACCCAAAAATATATATACAGATTAAAATATAAAGAAATATGCTTTTGCCTGTTGTTTTGTATGGGTGTGAAACTTGGTCGCACACAATGGAGGAGGAACGTAGGCTAAGGGTGTTTGAGAAATGGGTGATGAGGAGAATATTTGGTCCTAAGATGGGCAAGGCAACAGGGACGTGGAGGAAACTGCATAATGAGGAGCTTAATGATCTGTACTCCTCATCAAATATTATCGGGGTGATAAAATCGAGAAGAATGGGATGGGCTGGGCATGTAGCTCTGTGCAAACAGGGTTTTGGTGGAGAAACATGAAGGAAAGAGACCACTTGGAAGACACACGCTTAGATGGATGGATCTTCAGGAAGTGTAATGTAGGGGCATGGACTGAAATGATCTGGCTCAGGATAGGGCAGGTGGTGGGGACTTCAAAACATGGTAATGAAACTATGGGTTCCACAAAATGCGGTGAATCTCTTGACTAACTAACAGCCGGTTACCTTGTCAAGGACTCTGCTCCATGGAGTAAGCAAGTGGGCTCTCGTGAAATGGTAATACGAAGTGGTGCTGATAAGTCCTTAGCCCGACCAGGAAGGAAACAAGCTACAGCGACCAAACTCGAAATTTATTCAACATACTTCCCACGAAGCTCAATACAATTCTTAGCCCTTGCTCTAACTTTTACAAGCCACTCAAAAGAAAATTCAGAAGGTTGTTCGTCCAACCAGGTCTCCGCAGCAGCAATGACCTCCGCATCGGACGAAAAATGGCGAACTTTCAATTGTTTTCTCTGTCCAGGGAACAGATGGTAGTCCGACGGGGCCAGATCCGGAGAACAGGGTGGGTGATCAAGACACTGGAAGCCCAGGTAGGCCAGTTTCTTCTGGGTTGCAAATGCCCGGTGAGCCAGGGCATTGTCGTGCAAGAACAAGACTTCCTCGGTGATATTCCCACGGCTTTTTTCCTTCAAAATGTCCTTCATTTGCATCAGCAGAGATGAGTAATACTACGCGTTGATAGTTTGGGCCTTTGGAAGATAATCAATGATGAGGATGCCGTCTTGATCCCAAAAAATCGAGGCGATAAATTTTCCAGTGGATTTTTGCACTCGAAATTTTTTGGGGGCGGGGTGAGCCGCTATGCCTCCACTCCATTGATTGTTGCTTTGTCTCCGGGTCATAATGATATAACCAGGTTTCGTCCATGATCACCAATCGCGACAGGAAATCATTTGGATCGCGCCGAAAAAATTCCAGAAGTTGCTCATACGACTGGCACTGTCGACGTATTTGATATGCGTTCAGGTATTTCGGGACCCACTTCGCGGAGAGCTTCCGCATGTCTAAATCTTCATGAATGATGGACCCAACCCGCTCACGTGAGATGTCCTGTTGCTCAGCTATTGATTTATCTGAAATCCGGCGGTCTTCCAAGATTAGCTCTTGAATATGATCAATAATATCCGGAGTGGTCATTGTTTTGGGTCGTCCAGGACGAGGCGCATCACAGGTGGAAAAATCACAACGTTTAAACTGGGCCACCCAGTTTTTGACGGTGGAATACGATGGTGCATGTTCTCCTAATGTTTCTATCAGAATGACGTGAATTTCCTTCGGCGCCTTGCCTTGCAGCGGGGAAAAAAACTTGATGACAGCTCGCATCTCGATGTTGTTGAAATCGCGCGCGTCGCCTGCTTCCTTTCAGCCTCTGTAACAAGAAAAGACTTGCAATTCGGCACATGAAGAGGCCCATCTTTCCAACGGCACTATCGATTCCGTCCTACGACATCGGGAAGTAGGTCGGGCTAAGGATTTATCAGCACCCCCTCGTATATTTCCCAGTCCGCATGACATACAGGACACTCACTGACCACCTGAGACACTACTTTCTTCTATTGAAATATTATAGCTCTAGTTCAGGCTTCGGGCGCTCGGATGTAACATGGATGGTAACACATTCTGTACGAAATTATATATCTTGAGCTCTCAAACTGAAGGAAAAATATAAGGTGAGGGTACTCGAGGACAGGATGCTGAAGGTGACATTTGGATCACAGAGGGAGAAAGCAGCAGAAAACTCGAGAAAACTGTACCATAAAAAACTTCGCGATTTTGAATACTATTCGAGTGTTCAAATCAAGGACAATGAAATGAGCGGAGGACGTGGTACGTATAAGGAAGAAGAGAGATGGATGTAGGGTTCTGGCGGCGAGACGTACGGAAAAGAACCGCTTAGAAGACCTACACGTAGATAGAATAACATTAAAGTGGATCTTCAAGAAATCGTTGTGATGGCATTGAGTTGACTGATCTCGATCGTGACGAGAACAAGTTACGGGCTCTTGTCAACACGGTAATGAACCTTCTGTTTCCATTAATTGCAGAGAATTTCTTGACTACCTAAGAAACTATTAAATTTTAAGGAAGGAATCTGCTCCACGAAGTTAGGCAACAATAAATAATAGCAAGCCTTCCTAGAACTCAAGCAACGACTAAGATCTCCCGCGAATGCAATTTTGATTTGCTAAAATCGTTCCGAATTGCACGACTGACAATGTCGACACCCTAGGGCAGGCGTCGGCAACCTATGGCACGCGTGCCAAGCGTGGCACCTGGAACGATTTTCAATGGCACGCTGAGTGAATTGAAATACAGTAATTATGATCTCATAAAAAATTGAATCTTTAATT
>JGI20166J26741_11072225_pt1 | contig 14447 bp, 12 predicted proteins | sample TergutCu122P5_FD_26741 | JGI IMG/M metagenome (IMG submission 26741)
ACATCAATAATAGGAAGCACTGCTGAGTATCAAACAGTAAATGATATAAAAGTATCAAATGGAAGATTTTTTAATGATATTGAAACAGATGGTATTCAAAAGGTAGTGGTAATTGGGTCATATATTCAGAAAGAATTTTTTGGAGACCAATCTGCAGTTGGGCAGCAAATAAAAATAAATGGGGAAGTATTTGATGTTGTAGGTGTAGCCACAGAAAAGCAAAGCTCTATGCAGGGAGGAACAGATGATACGGTATACATGCCGTATACTGTTGCAATTAGATTGGTAAAGAATGCACAAGTAAATTCATATACAATACAAGGTAAATCATCACATACTACTGCAGAGGCAAAAGAAAAGATAAGTGAATTCCTTTCGCGAGAGCTTGGAACAAGTGATGCATATTTGGCTCTTACACAAGATGAAATATTGGGTCAGGTAAATACTATAACTGGTACATTATCTATGATGCTTCGGAGGAATTGCGGCAATATCATTAGTTGTCGGTGGTATAGGTATAATGAATATAATGCTTGTATCTGTGACAGAAAGAACACGTGAAATAGGCATAAGAAAGGCAATTGGAGCAAAAAGAAGAAATATATTAATGCAGTTTTTGATTGAATCTGTAATTCTAAGCTTAATTGGAGGCATAGTACGGAATACTGCTTGGATGGGGAGTTACTTCTCTGGTAGGAAACCTTATAAGTGTTGCTACAAGCATATCACTTGGTGTAATACTATTTTCTGTGGCATTCTCTATGGCTATAGGTGTATTCTTTGGAATATATCCAGCTAATAAAGCATCGAAGTTAAACCCAATTGATGCATTGAGGTACGAATAATCTAATGTAGGAATGTAGGAATTTAGGAATGAAGGAATAATATGATGAATAAAAAAATCTTGTTAATAGTAAATCTACATTCTGGGAAGGGTACAATTAAGAGAAAATTGCCTAGTATAATAAACAACCTTTCTGGGGCAGGCTATGAAGTGGATGTACATTACACAAAACCGAATTACAAACCTGCTAAAATAATGAGGGAATACAATAAGAATGTAGATTTGATTATATGCTGTGGTGGTGACGGCACATTAAATGAAGTGGTAAACTATGTTATGAAGTCAGAAATAAATTCGAAAATCAGCTTCATTCCTCTTGGCACAATGAATGATTTTGCACATACTATAAAAATGTCAACAAACAAGACATATCTGTCTAGAAATATCAACAATTGCAGGCATGTTAAATCAGATATAGGAAAGTTTAATACAGTATACTTTAATTATGTAGCAGCATTTGGAGCTTTTGTGCCAGTGCCGTATGTTACACCGCAAAGTTTAAAAAGAATATTTGGAAAATTTGCATATTTTATAGTTGCATTTAGTTACATATCTAAAATAAGAGAAGTTCCAATTGTGCTAGAAGTGAATGGAAAGCATATAGAGGATGAATTTGTATTCGGTTCAATCAGCAATTCTAAAACAATAGGAAGAATCAGATGGTTTAAGAGAAATGAAGTAAAGATAGATGACGGCAAGTTTGAAATGATGTTTGTGAAAAAGCCTAAAAATGTGTTGCAATTTATAGATATGGTGTTTGCGTTACTCATTAAAAATCATAATAAAAAATATTTTTACTTTTTTCAAACAGATGAAGTCAGTATAAAATCAGATGCAGGTATTCCATGGACATTGGACGGGGAGTATGGCGGCAGACTAAAGCATGTGACAATAAAAAACAATAAACAAAGTGTTACTTATATTGTGCCGGTCTAATAGAACCGAGATAAATTTTTATAGGAAGAGGAGGTGCTTAATATGGAGCATAAAATGATTTCAACAACATTTACAATAGAGGGTTACAGAATTGTGGAAAATTTAGGAATGACTCGAGGCATAACAGTTCGTTCTAGAAATGTATTCAGTAATATAGGAGCAAGTTTTCGTTCATTAGCAGGAGGAACAATAGGAGCTTATGTGAAATTGTGTGAATCTGCAAGAGAAGAAGCTTATCAAGAGTTGATAAAACATGCTGAAAGCATTGGGGCTAACGCTATTATCGGATTCCGTTATGACGCAAATGATATTATGCAGGGCATAACAGAAGTGTTAGCCTATGGTACAGCAGTGCGCGTAGAAAAAATAGACAATTAAATTTCCGTGCAAACAATCTGACAAGTTTTGTCAATTATTGACAAAACCAGAAAATCGTGATACAGTACTATCATTAATAAAATTGAGTAACAAGGTGATATCTTGAATATATGCTTAGTTGGCAATAAGGTTGTAGTAACATTTGAAGATGGTAATCAAATTAATTGTTCGCCATTTGAATTCTTATTAATTGATTCATCTTTCATTTCAGATTTTTCATTGGATAATGGTGCATCAGTTAAGATAGGAACTGGGGTGCATAATGCAAGAATAAAAGAAATTGGTGAAGCTGCAATAAACGAGAAATTTGTAAGCTATTTTAACAGCAAGAATCAATTGGATGGGGATAAACGAGCATTATTTTCTGATTATGCTACAAATGATATTGCATTGATAGAGAATACATTTAATTATTTAATAACAGCTCTTACCAATGTAGATGCAGATGCACCTGATATTTTTGCAACTTTGCCTGTTAATTTGGATATAGTTGCTACTGATGCTTTTCCCCATCATAAAGGATGTAAACCATTTATCATTCAAGTTCAAGATGAACATGGGAAATATGCACCAGGTTGTCTTTATAAACCTCGAAGTGGTGCCCTTGAAAATTTAATTTTTCGGTACACAAGACGATTTACATAAGAGTATTTTTGATATGTTTGGACTACCTACATATAGAATTTTAGATAAATCAGATGAAAAAGGTGGAGAGAGAATTTATGTGGAATTTTTGCATGATGTACAGATTCCTGCTTTTTTAACGGAAACTGAAAAAGATAATTTAGCTTATCAGTTAGGAAAGATAATGTTTCTTGCTCCTATATTGGGAATTGGAGATTTATATGGTGGAAACTTATTTACAACTCCAGAAGGTATACAAGTAATTGATGGTGAAGTTATAGGAAATTTTCATTTAAGAAAGAATGTTAATGAAATTTTCATTGGAACTTTTGCTCCATTTTCTGATTTTAATGATAAAACAGTATATTGCATTGGAAGACCAATTCCTGGTGTAATTGAAAACATAAGCGGAAAAGATAAAATTATGCGAATTGCTACAAATACAGTTAATGACGATGTGGATGTACAGAAATATACTCAAGATAAATGGGAAGCATGTAAAAGAGGATGGCTGGATGCTGTGCAGACAGCTAGAGAAGTATTTAAAAGCCCAGAAGATTTGGTGTCATTGTATTTACAATTTACAAACTGTAGGTTAGTTCCACTTGCCACAAACTTATTTTTTGAATATGCTGAAAAGAAGAAAACCTTTGACGAATTACAAATGTTACAACAAGCAACTCAGTGTTTAACTGACTGCGTTTTAGAAATTGTGGATTATTTTGCTAGAAGAGGATATATCGATGCAAAGTCAAAAATAGATACGAAAACATTCTTAAGAGAATTAGAAAAAACTTTTACTTCTGGGGATGTTCCGTTTTTTGAATATTCATTACCAGACAGACAAATAACAATAAATGGTAATCCAATAGTGACAGGAATACCATTAGATATACTTTCTATTACAAGAAGAACGATGGAATTACTTTCTTATCAAATGGCAACAAGAAATTTTGCATCACTTATGCCCGAAGATAATGTTTCTGTGTCTGTTCAGCCAGAAGCAAGGTAAAAAATTACAGGAGGACATTATGGAGAAAAATTATTTGGCAAAAGGAGATTTTGTGTATAGGAGTGATAACCCGCCCATTATTGCAAAAGGATATGGGGTGGTACTAGAGGACAATAATGGGTGTAAATATTTGGATGTTGAAGCTGCAAATGGTACAAGTAGTCTTGGATTTGACAGTTCAATTTTTGATGAAGCAATGTTAAAAGTAAAAGAAGTTCCGTCCATTCCATCGTTCTCAGAAACTGAGCTTAGAATAAATTATGCAAATAAAATTGGAAAGAAAATTAGTGAGACACTAAAAATACCAGGGAAAGTCTCATTTGAAATTGGTGGTGCACAGGGAATAGAACTTGCAATGAAAATTGTTAAAAAGAATACAAAAAGAAGTCAGTTTATTGTTTTTGAAGGAGGATATCACGGTAGATCTGCATATTCTTCTCAATTAAGTGCAAGCCATAGATACCGCAGAATAAATGGCGATTGGCGAATTCCTGTTGTCAGGATACCATATCCGGATTGTGAACAATGTCGCTTTGATAAATCTCGCAATAATTGCAATCATGAATGCATTGAATATTTTAAAAAAATGTTTGGTTCTGAACTTTCTGGAGTGGCAATAAATGATAAAGAGCAGGATATTGCTGCATTTGTATTTGAACCTATTTTGAATGCTGGAGGATGTGTTATACCTGACAAACAGTATTTGGAGTTTGTAGTAAAGCATCTTCGAGATATAGGTGCCTTAATTGTTGTAGATGAGATATTTACAGGATTTTACAGAACAGGGAAATTCTTAGGGATAGAACATTTTGATATATCACCAGATATTGTTGTATTAAGCAAAGCGATTGTGAATGGCTGTACTCCATTTAGTTGTGTATGGGCAAAAGATTCTTTAATGACAAAAGAAAATTTTGCACCTGGTACCCACTCTGCAACATATATTAATAATACCTTTGGCATGTCAGTTGCAGATACTGTTTTTGATAGATATGAAAATTGGGAAAATTGCGAACATGATATAAAGATATTGGAAACAAAAATTTATAAAATTCTCTATGATATTAAAAATAAATTTTCAATTGTAAAAGATGTAAATGTTATTGGAGGGTTTGGCAGGCTATTACTTAATAATAATATTGCTAAAAAAATTCTAGATATTGCAACTTATGTATCAAAAGATGCACCAATAGATGGATATTCGGGTATTATACTAGCTTCCACAGGATTAACACCTAATGTAGTAGCCATAAATCCTGCTTTGAATATTTCTGATAATGATTTAAACTTATTACATAAAATGTTAATAAAAACATTTGAAAAATATGCGGAGATGTATGATGTCAAATGATAATATTGAAACTGTTCCAATATACAAGTATAAATCTGATAAACCTATGCGAATAGTAGCATTTGTGAGTGGTGGCGGTGGAAATTTAAATGCAGAAATTGAAGTTCAAAAAAAATATCCTGATTTGGTATCAGTGGAACTTGTTATTGCTGATAGACTTGGTACACGAGCAATAGAAATAGCAAAAGAAAATAAAATTACATACATTGAAAAAAATTTTGAAAGTATTTGTGGAATTTGGGATGAAGTTAAAAATAGCAAGATAAAGTCAAATAGATATAAGGAAAAGGCTATTCAATTTCACAATGAAATTTTGAAAGATATTCAAAAATTTGAATTATTACATAATCAAATTGATTTAGCAGTTTTATCGTATAGACGATGGATTCATGGTGATTTGTTAAATTATTTTGAGAATAGAATGATTAATCAACATGCGGGAGATTTAACGATTTTTAATGAAGATGGAAGCAGAAAGTATATTGGAGTAAATCCTGTTTACGATGCTTTACTTAAAGGAGAAAAGAAAACACGCACATCAACTTTTTTGGTTAATAATGGTCATGATATGGGAGAAATTTTAAGTCAAGGTCCAATTGTGTATTTTGATGGCACTGAAGTAACTAAAGAAATAGCATATGAGCATGAATTGAAACAGAAAGAGGATAGTGATTGGCCATCTTTACAATTTGCTATAAAAGAGATAGCACTTGGCAATTATAGTGTGATAAATAATAAATTTCATAATGATGGATGTAGAGTTTTAATGTACAAAAACAGAGAATTACCTTATGGTGGAATAGATTTAGAGGAAATAAATGGTTCCATTTAATTTGATTTTTTAAACGAGAAAGGGAAAAATCATGCAGAGAACTAGTATTTTAGAAAAATATGGTATTCCAATTAATAGAATAAAAGAATTTTATAATACGTCAGATAATTATAATATTGATATTTTATTATATAATAATGGTATAGAAGATGGATTAGTCACATATTGCATAAACAAAATATATTCTAAAGCGATGTTTATGGAGGATGTTTCAGCTAGTATAGGTGTTCCTGTAGAAGAACTTGAAAATAAATATAACCTATTTAGAGAGGCAAATCCAATAGATAAAGCGATGTTAACAGGAGCAGATGCAGTTGCAATAATATTGGCACAATATGGTATTAAAAATTGCTTTGGATATCCTGGAACAAGTGAATTATCTATTTGCTCAGCATTCAAAAAACATCCTAACACAAAAATGATTAATGGACGTGGAGATAAAGAAAGTGCATTTGAAGCAGCAGGGGCTAATATATATAATCAAGGAAATTCATTATGTATTTTACATGGTGCTCGAGGCTTAACTAATGCACTTGGAGCAATAGCAGATGTTCGTCGTAATGAAATTGGAGTTTTATGTTTGGTTGGTATGCCATCTACTCAGTCTAATAGTTTTTTACCACCACATGGGGAAATAAACTTAATAAGTAGTGCAGGCAATTTTTCAAAATCTTATAATGAAATTCAGTTTGAACCAGAAAGAATAAATGTGAACAAATTCATAAAAATAATATCTGAATGCTTTAGAGAAACTATCTCATATCCACATGGACCTGTATTAATAGGATTACCCCAAAATATTTTAGATAGCCAATGGATTTCATATAATTATTTACTAGAAATGGATTATAATCTTGAACTGAAAAATCAAATTAATAATGAATTAATAGATAATGCCATTAAGTTAATTAACAATAGTAGAAAACCGGTTATTATTGTGGATGATTTTGCTTTTAGAGAAAATTCTAAAAAGGTATTAACTCAATTGGCTGAGATTTTAAATGCTCCTATTTTCCAATTAAAATACAGACGTGGACCTATGTTATTTGAGCAAATTACACAAGACTATAGTGATTACGTTGTTGGACATTATTATCCTACAAACCAATTACATAGTGATTACTTAAATGATGCCGACTTAATTATTACTATTGATGATAGAAATATGTACAAACGTGTTATAGGATGCATGCCTGATTGCCGTAAATTAGCAATAACCCAAAATGCTGATCTTACCATTAAGAATAATTATCTTAAAATTGAATTAGGTGATATTTTATTGCATGGTTCTGTAATTGAAGTAATAGACTTAATTGCATGTGGATTAAAGGATAATAATACTGATTGCCCAAAAGATAAAAAAGAAACACTTGAAATCATTAGTAAATTAAAGAAAGAGAATCAATTCGTGCCAAATAAGTTTGATTTTCTTTGGTTAGCGATTATAAATGAATTAAGTAAAGCATTGCACGAGCAAAAGAATCCTATGATAATTGATGATAGTCAAATGTTTGGTGGTATCATATCAGAATATTACAATAAACTTCCCCAAAAGACAAAAGTTTACGGGGATCATGGAGCATTTGTAGGGGCAGGAATAAGTTGTGCTTGCGGAGCAGGTTTAATTAAGGGGGATAATCATGTTTTTTGCACTTTAGGCGATCAAGCATTTACAAATGGATTTCAAGGATTAGTTTGTGCAAGTGATGAAGAATCTTCAGTTATTTATTTAGTTTGCAATAATGGAAAAAGTGTATCATTATCAAAACAAAATGCACATGATATCAAAACAGAAATTAACGATTTAAATGATTTGTCGAACTTTTTGGAAAATTCTAAAGCTGTTCACTATTCCGAGATAGCAAAGTCACTAGGAATTCAGTCGTATAAAATTGATTTATCAAGTATTACAAAAGAATCAATAGGGATAAAACAGAAAGAATTGCATGATGCATTAGAATTATCTTGCAGAGCAATAGGTGCAAGTGTTATTGAGTTGATAGTACCAGAAGAGACTGAGGTCTGGGAAGGTATTTGGTCATTAGAAGGATTGGACACAAGTAAAAAATAAAAATATGGAGGTAGAGAAAATGATTAAAAGTATTGGTTTTGATTTGGATGGAACACTATGGGACGCATCAGAAGCGACTGCCCAGGCATGGGATATGACACTAACTGGAATGAATTTAAAAATTCCAAATGCAGAGGATGTACGAGGAATAATGGGACGTACTCCAACTGATATAGTGAAAACTCTTTTACCAAGTGTAGATATAGAAACTGGATTAAAGTTACTTGACAATTGTTGTGATAATCAAGCAGCGTATATATCAAAAAATGGGGGACAATTATTTGAAGGATTGGAAGAAGTTTTATCAACTTTGAGTAAGAAATATAAACTATTTATTGTCAGTAACTGTCAAGATGGATATATTGATTGCTTTTTAGAATATCATAAGCTTGCTAAGTATTTTTGCGATTATGAATGTAATGGTCGAACTCATCTAACTAAAGGTGAGAACATAGTGGAAGTAATGAAAAGGAAAGCTTTAACATCAGCGGTATATGTTGGAGATACACAAGGAGATTATGATGGTGCAAAATTTGCAGGTATTCCATTTATATATGCAGCTTATGGATTTGGGAAAATTAGTGAGGATGTATTGCAAATTCAAAAAATTACTGATTTACCTAAAATAGTTGATGCAATGTAGCATATAGTAACCACACATAGCAAAAAAATAGACAATTAAATTTTGGCAAAAGTCTTGACTTTTCAGCAGGAGATAGGTATAATAATTTTGCAAGTGAAGTAACGAGACTGTAAGAGTGGGAGTTGACATCCCACTCTTAACTATTGTATAAGGTATTTGCAAAAGAAATGTAGGGGCGGTACTAGTAGAGCCACCTGTATAGAGGAGAAATACTAATTGACTAATATAGAAAAAAAGATACAGAGAATAATAGAAGCCACAATAATAGATTTAGGATATTTGCTATATGATGTAGAATATGCAAAAGAGGGAAAAGATTACTTTTTAAGGATATATATAGATAATTCCAAAGGAATAGACTTAGATGATTGCGAAAAGGTAAGCAGCAGCATAACAGATTTACTGGATAAAGAAGACCCTATTAAGGAACAGTATTTTTTAGAAGTATCTTCACCCGGAATAGAGCGAGTTTTAAGAAGTGATAAACACTTGCAAGATAATATTGGGGCAGAGGTGCAGATAAAATTATTTAAACCAATAGATAAAAAGAAAGAATATATTGGGGAATTAAGAAATTTCAATAATAATATTATAACAATAGAAATAGAAGGAAAAATGTTAGAAATTGAAAGAAAAGATATATCTCAAATAAAGACAGTGTATAATTGGATAGAATCCAATGTAGGAATTTAAGAATGTAGTAATGTAGGAATGAATGAAAGAATTTTCGTTACGATCAAATTCTAAAAATAAAGAAATTCGACATAGGAGAATTTCTACAACTATTCTTACATTCCTACATTCCTAAATTCATAAATTAATAGAAGGGAATGATTGGGGAATGAAAGCAATTGATTTAAAAGAAATGATAGCAGCAATGGATGAGCTAGAAAAAGAAAGAGGGATAGACAAAGAATATTTAATGGAATCAATAGAAACAGCATTAGTTACTGCATATAAAAGAAATTTTGACCAGGCAGAAAATGTAAAGGTGGAAATGGATCAGGTTTACGGACAGATAAGAGTGTATAAAGTGATGGAAGTTGTATCAGAAGTTGAAAATAATATGACTCAAATTAGTTTAGCTGAAGCGAAAAAAAGAAATAAGAAGGCAAAAGCAGGGGAAACTGTAAATATAGAAATAGTTCCAAAGGATTTCGGCAGAATAGCAGCCCAAACGGCAAAACAGGTTATTATCCAGAAAATAAGAGAAGCAGAAAGAGATATGGTATTTACTGAATATAATGATAGAAAAGGTGACATTGTTTCAGGTCTGGTTCAAAAAGCAGATGGGGGAACTTTAATATTGGATTTGGGAAAACTGGAAGGAATAATGCTTTCTAAAGACCAGATACCTACAGAAACATATAAAGTAAATGATAAAGTAAAAGCATATGTTGTAAATGTAGAAAAAGGAGCAAAAGGAATACCTCAGGCACTGGTTTCAAGGAGTCATCCTGACTTTGTCAGAAAACTTTTTGAATTCGAAATTCCAGAAATATATGAAGGATTAATAGAAATAAAAAGCATTTCAAGAGACCCTGGAAGCAGAAGTAAAGTAGCGGTTTATTCAACAAATGAAAACATAGATCCAGTGGGTTCTTGTGTTGGACAAAAAGGAATAAGGATACAAAATATAATAAATGAATTAAAAGGTGAAAAAATAGATGTTATTGAATGGGATGAAGATCCTGCAATATTTATATCTGCAGCACTTCTTCCGGCACAGGTTATGGCAGTTGATTTGAAAGCAGAAGAAAAATTTGCTGAAGTAATTGTTCCAGATGACCAATTATCACTGGCTATTGGGAAAACCGGACAAAATGCAAGACTGGCAGCTAGACTTACAGGATGGAAAATAGATATAAAGAGCGAATCACAAATAAGAGAAATCCTTGCAGCAGAAAGCGGAGAGCAGATGGCAGAGGTTGAAGAAGATGTAGGGGGAGAAGATCCCTCAGTCGCAGAACCCCCAGTCAGCTCCGCTGACAGCCCCATTATTAAAGGGGCCAAGGCGACAGCTCCCTTAAATAAGGGAGCCAAGGAAACTAACAATACTGAAGATGAAGAAGCAATAGAACCTGCTCCAAAGAAGAAAAGAGGAAGACCTAAAAAAGTCAAAGAGGAAAAAGAAGAAGAATGAAAAAACCGGTATTTAGAACATGCACAGCATGCAGAATAAAACAAGATAAAAGAGAGTTTTTGAGAATTGCAAAAGATAAAGATAATAACATATATATAGACAAAACCGGAAAGTTAGACGGCAGAGGTGCATATATATGCTATAATGAAGATTGTTTAAACAAACTGATTAAAACTAAAAAACTTGAAAGAGGTTTTAATGTTAAGATAAGTGAAGAAATATATAATGAAATAAGGGGTGTAATTATTGATAGAGCAAGATAAAAGCAATTCAGACAAATTTATGGACATGGGAGGTGAGGTTATTGGCTAAAGTAAAGATACATGAAATAGCAAAAAAAATAGGGGCAAACAGCAAAGATGTTATAGACAAAGCTCTTGAACTGGGAATTGATGCAAAAACGCATTTAAGCAGTATTGATGAAAAAGATGCAGAAAAGCTGGAGGCTGCACTTTCTAATATAAAAAAGGATATGCAAAAAGATATCCCTGTTATAATTAGAAGAGAAGTAATAGTGTCAGATTCAGAGAAGGCAAAAAAACAAGAGCAGGAAGCTGTTAAAACAATTGAGACAAGAAATAAAGAAGTAGGATTTGTTGAAAGAGACAGGAAAAAAGATTACAACATTGTATATAGAAATAAGCCGACAAAACCTCTTACTCTTAGCGAGCTTTTTGGTAAAAAAGAAGATTCGGGAGCAAATTCTGTGCCCGCCCAGGAAGAAGTAAAACAGCAGCCGGAACAAACACAAACCGCTCCGGAAAGACGTACTAACACAGAAAGTCGTAATACACCTTATAATAGACCATTCAGCAGAGATGGACTGGGCAGCAGACCTCCATACAATAGAGATGGTCAGAACAACAGACCATTCAGCAGAGATGGACAAAGCGGCAATAGACCGTTTAACAGGGATGGGCAAAGCAGCAGACCTCCTTTTAACAGAAATGGAAGCAGTGGGTACAATAACAGACCATATAATAATGCAGCAGGAGGGCAAGGCAGATACCCTAATTACAATAGAGGTGCAAGAGTATTAGATGCAAGAGGAATAGAGAAAAACATAAAAAATATAATGTCTGCTGATGGACTTGAAAAAGAAAATGTAAGAGAATATGGAAATAGAAATATAGACAAACAAAAACTAAATAGTAGATTCGATGATACTAGAGCTGCTAAGAAGAATTCAAGAAGAGGAAGAGGCGGATTCGAAGAAGTAAGCAGTTCTAAACTAAAAGATTTAAAACAGGAAAATAGTTTTGATGAAGGCAGCATGCTTGATTATTATGATTTAACAACAAGCAGGGGAAAGCGAAACAGAAGAAGAACCATGCCTGGTATGGAGAGAACAAAGCAGAAGATATTTCAATTGGAAGAAATATTAATACCTGAATCTATAAGTGTAAAAGATTTAAGCAGTGAGCTTAAGAAAACCAGCAGTGAAATTATAAAGAAACTGCTTGGATATGGAATTATGGCTACAATAAATAATCAGGTGGATTTTGATACAGCTTTTCTAATTGCAGAAGAATTTGGAGTAAGAGCAAATAAAAAAGAGACAGTAAGTGATGAAGACATATTGTTTGATGAAAGCGAAGATACAGCAAAAGACTTAGTATCAAGACCGCCGGTAGTTGTGGTTATGGGACATGTAGACCATGGTAAAACATCGCTTCTGGATGCAGTAAGAGAAACAAATGTAATGGAAGGCGAATCAGGAGGAATTACACAGCACATTGGTGCGTATAAAGTAGAGATAAATGGACGTGCAATTACATTTTTGGATACACCTGGACATGAGGCGTTTACAGCTATGCGTGCAAGAGGTGCACAAATTACAGATATAGCAATATTGGTTGTTGCAGCAAATGACGGCGTTATGCCTCAAACTATAGAAGCAATAAATCATGCTAAAGCAGCAGGAATTCCTATTGTTGTTGCAATAAATAAAATAGATGTGGATGGAGCAAATCCTGAAAAAGTAAAACAGGAATTGACAGAATATGAGTTGGTGCCTGAAGAATGGGGTGGAGACACCATATTTGTAAATATATCAGCTAAGAAGAGAATAAATATAGATTCTCTATTGGAAATGGTGCTGTTAGTAGCTGATATGAAAGAGCTGAAAGCCAATCCAAAGAAACAGGCAAAAGGTGTAGTAATAGAAGCAAAGCTGGATAAGGCAAGAGGACCAGTAGCTACAATGCTGGTGCAGCGTGGTGAGCTGAATATTGGAGATACAATTTTAGTAGGTTCAGCTATAGGTAGAATACGTTCTATGACTAATGATAAAGGAAACAGTGTAAAAAAAGCAGGACCTTCTGCTCCTGTAGAAGTAACAGGACTTGTATCTGTACCGGAAGCTGGAGATATCTTCTATGAAGTAAAAGATGAAAAAACGGCAAAACATTTAATGGAAAGAAGAAAAATAAGAGAAAGGGAAAAAGCATTAAATGCAAGCAGCAGAGTTACATTAGACGATTTATTCAGTCAAATAGAAAAAGGCAATTTGAAACAATTGAATATTATTGTAAAAGCGGATGTACAGGGGTCTGTGGAAGCTGTAAAGAATTCACTGGAAAAATTATCTAATAATGAAGTGAAAGTGAAAGTAATTCATGCAAATGCAGGAGCTGTAACAGAATCTGATGTAAGCCTTGCGAATGTCTCAAATGCAATCATAATAGCATTTAATGTAAGACCAGAACCTATGGCAAAAGAAATGGCGGAAAAAAATGATGTAGAAATAAAAACATATTCTGTAATATATCATGCTATTGAGGATGTAGAGGCAGCAATGAAGGGAATGCTGGATCCGGTGTATAAAGAAGTTGTAATTGGAAATGCTGAGGTAAGACAGATATTCAAAGTTTCCAATGTTGGAACAATTGCAGGATGTTATGTAACAAACGGAAAGCTCGCACGAAACGCAGGAGTAAGACTGCTTAGAGATAATGTTGTAATTTATGAAGGCAAACTTATATCATTAAAAAGAATGAAAGATGATGCCAAAGAAGTTGCAACCGGATATGAGTGCGGTGTGCAGCTTGAGAATTTCAACGATATAAAGGAAACAGATACAATAGAAGCATACGTTATGGAAGAGGTAAAATAATGTATAATGTACTGCCTGCGAAGAAGGGCTTCGTGGGTCGATGTACAATGTACAATGAAAGAACGAATTCTCACTTTGTTCGAATTCTGAAATAAAGAAATTCGACGTAGGAGAATTTCATCCGCCATCGTACATCATACATCATACATCGTACATTAAAAGAGGAGAATAAACCACATGGAGAAAAAACATACAAACAGGATAGATCGCGTTAATGAAGAGTTAAAGAGGGAAATCAGCAATATAATTAATTATGAAGTGACAAATTCCAATGTTACAGGAATGATAAGTGTTACAAAAGTTAAGATATCACCAGATTTACATTATGCAAGAGTGTATGTGAGCATTCTAAATTCTAAAAATGTAAAACAGACACTTGCCGGACTTAAGGCTTCTTCTGGATTTATAAGAAGCAAAGTCGCAGAAAGAATCAATATGAGAGTAACTCCGGAATTAGTATTTGAACTTGATGATTCGCTAGAATATGGACAGAAAATT
>JGI20166J26741_11073336_pt1 | contig 14445 bp, 4 predicted proteins | sample TergutCu122P5_FD_26741 | JGI IMG/M metagenome (IMG submission 26741)
GACGGTGCCACCTGGAGCGACAACTTCACAGCGGCTGAAGGTGTGAACACGGTGCTGGTACGCCAGACCGACGTGGCCGGTAACGAGAGTGATGCGAGCACCCCCCTGACCTTCACGCTGGATACGACGGCGCCGGCAACGCCGACGATCACGGGAGCCGACGACGCTGGCCCGATCTCAAGTGGTGGTAGAACGAAGGACACGACGCCGGTCTTTAGTGGCGCGGGGGAGACTGGGGCGACGGTCACGATCACGATCAAATATGGCACGACAACGACGACGGCGACGACAACGGTGACCGACGACACTTGGACCTATGCGCCGGGTGCGCTTACCGCCGGCGCGACGTACACGGTGACGGCGCAGCAGACCGACGTGGCCGGCAACGTTTCGGCTTTGAGTGACCCACTGAACTTCACGTTGGAGCAGATGGTGCCGGATGCGCCGACATTCACGGTTGCCGACAAGGTCAGCCCGGTCACGGGCGATCTGACCAGCGGCGATAGTACGAATGACCCGCAGCCGGTCTTCAGCGGCACGGCGGAACCGAACGCGACGGTCACGATTACGATCACGATCGGTGATGGCACGACGACACCGATAACGGCGACGGTGACGGTGGGCGATGACGGCAAATGGAACTACACGCCGGATGCGCTGGGCGAAGAGACCTACACGGTGGCGGTAACGCAGACGACAGCGGTCGGCACCAGCCCTGAGACACCCTTTACCTTCACGGTGGATACGACGGCGCCGGATGCGCCGACGTTGACGGTAACCGACAACGTTGACCTGATCACTGGCGCCCTTACCAGCGGCGATAGCACGAACGACCCGCAGCCGGTCTTCGGCGGCACGGCCGAGCCGAACGCGACGGTCACGATCACGATCAATGGCGGGCCGTCGATGGCGCCGGTAACGGCGACGGTGATGGCGGGCAGTGACGGCGCCTGGACCTATACGCCGGGCGCGCCGCTTGTCGAGAGTGACTATACGGTATCAGTGACGCAGACCGACAAGGCCGGTAACAACAGCCCTGCGGCATTGTTTGGCTTCACGCTGGATACGACGCCGCCGAACACCACCGGCACCGCCATCACCTTTGATCAGGTGACTGGGGACAACGTTTTGAAAACGTCGGAAGTGGCCGGCGACGTACTACTGACCGGCACGGTTACTGGTATGCCAGAGGACGCGGCGACGAAGACGCTGGTACTCACGCTCAACGGCGTCGACTATGCGGCCACCATCAATGGTGCCGGCATCTGGAGCGCCACGGTGAAAGGCAGTGATCTGGTGCTGGATAGCGACAAAAAGGTTGACGCCAAGCTGACGGTGGCGGACGAGGCCGGCAACAGCGCTGAGGTTACCAACAGCAGTTCTCCATATACGGTTGCCGCGAATGTCATCATGGGCACCCCGTACCCGGATGACCTTACCGGCCTCAATGGCGACGACATCATCTATGCTTTGGCCAGCAACGACACCCTGACCGGCGGTAACGGCGACGACCTCCTGGACGGCGGCCCTGGCGCCGATGTCATGTCCGGCGGCAAGGGCGACGATTTCTATGTCGTCGATGATGAAGGTGACGAGGTGATCGAAGCCGTAAACTCGGGCAACGATACGGTACTGTCGAGCATCACCTACGAGTTGCCGGCCAATGTCGAAAACCTGATCCTGACCGGCACGGATAATATCAACGGCACCGGCAATGAGCTGGATAACGTTATTACCGGCAACGGCGGGAACAATATCCTCGACGGCGGCCTTGGCGCCGACACCATGTCCGGCGGCGCCGGCAACGATACCTATGTCGTCGATAATGTCGGTGACGTGGTGAGCGAAGACGCCAACGCGGGTATCGATACGGTGCAATCGAGCATCACCTACACGTTGACGCCCAATGTCGAGAACCTGACTCTGATGGTCGGCGCGGGCGCTATCAACGGCACCGGCAACGAGCTGGATAACGTTATCATCGGCAACAACGCTAACAACACGCTGTACGGCTTGGCCGGCAATGACACCATGAACGGCGGCGGCGGCAGCGATACTGTGTACGGCGGCGCTGGCAACGACATCCTGAAGGGCGGCACCGGCAACGATATCCTGCACGGCGGCGCCGGCGACGACTGCCTCGACGGCGAGATGCTGCCGGGTTACTCGTACAAAATCCCGAATTGGTATGCGGCGGTCGCTGACCGTTCCGGCGCCGACACCATGTATGGCGGCGCCGGCAACGATTGTTATTTCGTCGATAACGTCGGCGACAAAGTGGTGGAGTACGCCGGCCAAGGCTATGATCGGGTGTATGCCAGCATAAGCTATACCTTGCCGGCCAATGTCGAATTCCTCTGGCTGATGGGTACTGAGGACCTCTATGGCATTGGCAATAACCTGGATAATTACATGATTGGCAACGAGGGCAGCAACATCCTGATCGGCGGCGCCGGCAACGACACTCTGGTCGGCCAGGGTGGCGCCGACACGCTTTGGGGTGACAGCGGCAACGACATACTATCCGGCGGCACCGGCCCCGACCTCATGCGCGGTGGGATTGGCAATGACTGGTATTCCGTCGATGATCCCGGTGACGTGGTGGTCGAATTCGCGAACGAGGGCAGGGATAGGGTGAACGCCAGCATTTCTTACACCCTCGGCGCCAATGTCGAAGATCTGGTTCTTTCCGGGACGGCCGATATCAACGGCACCGGCAACAGACTCGACAACTATATCCATGGCAACGCGGGCGACAACCTCCTGAACGGCGGCGCCGGTAACGATACCCTGATTGGCGGTGGCGGCAACGACACGCTTTGGGGTGCTGCCGGCAACGACGTATTATCCGGTGGCACCGGCGCCGACCTCATGGCCGGTGGGGCCGGCAACGACTGGTATTCAGTGGATGATGCCGGCGATGTAGTGGTCGAAAAGGCGGGCGGGGGCAGGGATAGGGTGAACGCCAGCATTTCTTACACCCTCGGCGCCAATGTCGAAGATCTGGTTCTTTCCGGTACGGCTAATCTCAAGGGCACCGGCAACAACCTCGACAATGTGATAATCGGCAACAGTGGCAATAACTTCCTGAGTGGCGGGGCCGGCAACGACATCCTGAGAGGCGGCGCCGGCAATGACACCCTGTACGGCGGCAGCGGCAATGACATCCTGACCGGCGGCGCCGGCGCCGACACCATCGTCTTCGCGTCGATTTTCGACGGTGTCGATACCATCACCGATTTTACCAGCGGCCAAGATCGGATGCTGGTCACCGGCCAACTGGCGCAGACCGAACTCAAGGATTTGGTGGCCGATATGAACGCCAATGGCGGGGTCTTGTCCGCCAAACGTTTCGTCGCCAACGACACCGGCGTGGCCACGAACACGAGCCAACGCATCATTTACGACCTGAAAACCGGGGCGCTGTACTACGACGCCGATGGTACCGGTTCCGGCGTGGCCACGCAATTCGCCACGCTCAGCAACAAGCCGGCCAACCTGAAGGCCAGCGACTTCTTTGCCGCCGCGTCGTGATGGTGGTTGGTTTCGGTACTATATTATCGGTGTAGGGGCACGGCGCGCCGTGCCCCTACGGTGCGCCGTGCCCCTACGGTGTGCCTACATACGCCACGTCATTCTTCGGAACGGCGTGGCGTTTTTTTTGTCGAAAATCTTTTGATTGCCATTGCCTAATCGAAAGTAAACAATTAAAAAGCCCGATGCCGTAATTTGTCCATGCCGCCATGTTCCCTCACAGAAACGGGAAGCCGGCAAAAGGCGATGGTGTTTTTGATAGGCGATCGAGCATGGTTTTCCCTTTTCCCACATTTCCATGAATCAACCCACCTTTTCCTCCTCCGCCTCTCTCCTCGCCTGCGCCCGGCATGTGGCCAAACTGCGGGGTTACGTGGAACTGGAGGAGGCCTTGACCGCCGTGCCCGCCGCCGGGCTGCAAGAGAGCATGACGGCCGTCCGCAAAACGGCCAGGAGCTGCCGCCTGGCCGCCGAGACGCGGCGGCTGAAGCCGGAACTACCTTTGGCGCCGGCGGTGGTGGAATTGAAGACCGGCCGTTTCCTGGTGCTGCTCGACTACGGGCGCGACCGGGTGACGCTCTACGACCCGCAGATGGGTGGCGAGGCGCAGGCGGTCGATCTCGCTCCTTTCCTCGACGCCTGGAGCGGCGGCGTCCTGACGTTTGACGCCGTCAACACGGCGCTGGCCTGTTTTGTTCTGGTGGCGAGAGAACACAAGATCGACCTGACCCCGGATCGCCTGGCCCATGAATATGGCTTGAGCAGAGACGAGATCGCCCCATCCATGTTTTTACGCATGGCCAAGGAACAGGGCTTGCAGGCGGGCTTGAAACGGCTGGCTTGGGACGATTTGCCGCGGCTGAATAAAGCCTGGCCGGCGATTGCCGTGATGAAAGACGGCGGCCATATGCTGCTTGGCGGGATGCGCGGTGACGTTCTGTTTTGCTATGATCCACTGGCGCCGGATGGATGGCAGCGGTTGAAGCGTGAGGAGTTCACGCCCGGCTGGACCGGCAAGTTGTATCTCCTGAAACGCTCATGGAAGCTGTCCGACCCGGAGCAACCGTTTGGCCTGCGCTGGTTTTTGCCGGAAATTCTGCGGCAGAAGACGGTCTTTTTCGACATCGCCCTGGCCGTGCTGTTCATTTCGGCCATCGCCCTGGTGACGCCGATCTTCTTTCAGATCGTCATTGATAAAGTTTTGGTCAACCAGGCGCTGACGACGCTGCATACGCTCGGCATCGGCATGGCCGCCGCCCTCGTCGTCAACGCCGCCCTCGATTTTTTACGCGATTATCTGCTCCTGCACGCCACCAACAAGATCGACCTGCGGGTGACGGGCCGCACCTTCCGCCATCTGCTCAGCCTGCCGCTGCAATTTTTTGAGAAGATCACCGCCGGTGTCATCACCAAACATATCCAACAGACGGCCCGTATCCGCGAGTTCCTGACCGGACAGGTGTTTCTCACCATGCTCGAAACGGTGTCGCTCTTCGTCTTCCTGCCCTTTCTCTTTTTCTACAGCGTCAAACTGACCGCCATCGTCCTGACCTGCACCGGCCTGATCGCCACCATCATCGCCGCCCTGATCGTACCGTTCAAACGGCGGCTCAACGCCCTTTACGAGGCAGAAGGTAAACGCCAGGCCATGCTGGTCGAAACCATCAACGGCATGGCCACGGTCAAGGCCATGGCCATCGAGCCGCTTTTGCGCGAGCGCTGGGAAGACCGCGTGGCCAGCACCGTCGATATGCAGTTCCGCGTCGGCAAGATATCGATCACCGCCCGCTCTCTGACTCAATTTATGGATCGGTTTATGACCGTCATCCTCATCTGGGTCGGCGCCGGTTTGGTTTTTGAGGGCAGTCTGACCGTGGGCGCCCTCATCGCCTTTCAGATGCTGGCCGGCCGTGTCACTTCGCCTCTGGTACGCCTGGTCGGGCTGATTCATCAGTACCAGGAGGCGGCGCTGTCGGTGGAAAAGCTCGGTATCATCATGAACGCCCCCGCCGAGTGGGGAGCCGAGCAGCACGGCGCCAGGCCGAAACTGACCGGCGATATTGTCTTTGAGCGGGTCAATTTTCGCTATGGTCCGGATTTGCCCGATTCGCTCAAGGAATTGTCGCTGACCATCCCGGCGGCTTCGGTCTTCGGCCTGGTCGGTCCCAGCGGTTCCGGCAAAACGACGCTGACCCGCCTGTTGCAGAAGGTCTGCCTGCCGACCGCTGGCACCATCCGCATGAGTGGCTGCTATCTGAACGAAATCGATACGGCCCATCTTCGCCGTCGCACGGGCGTGGTTTTGCAGGAATCCTTTCTCTTCCGTGACACGGTGGCCGGCAATATCCGCGCCGGCCAGTCCAAGGCCAGCCGCGAGGAAATTATCCGGGCGGCGGTTTTGGCCGGGGCCGATGAGTTCATCGTCAATCTGCCGCAGGGCTACGACACCATGCTCGAGGAAGGGGCGAGCAATCTATCCGGCGGTCAACGCCAACGTCTGGCCATCGCCCGCGCCCTCTTGACCGACCCGGAAATCCTCATTTTCGACGAGGCCACCAGTTCGCTCGACCCGGAGAGCGAGCGTATCATCCGCGAGAACCTCAAACAAATCGCCAGAAACCGTACGGTGATCATCGTTTCGCACCGGTTGTCGATGCTGAAAGACGCCGACAACATCCTGGTGCTCGAGCGTGGCAAAGCGGTTGGCCTCGGGCCGCATGAGCGGTTATTGGCCGAATGCCCGCTCTATAAAAAACTGTGGACGCAGCAGATGGGAGTGTGATGGATTTCCTCGACTATCAACCCGATCCGGCCAGAATCGAGCACAAGCCGGTGCCGGGCAAAATCCGTTGGGTGCTGTATCTGATTCTTCTGACGCTCGCCGGCGTCGTGCTGTGGGCGTCGTGGTTCAGGGTTGACCGGGTGGTGACGGCCGATGGTGAATTGATCACCGATACGCCGGCACTGATTGTCCAGCCGCTGGCCACCGCCGCTATCCGCGCCATCAAGGTGAAGGTCGGCGATGTCGTGGAAAAGGATCAGGTACTGGCTACCCTCGACCCGACCTTTGCCGAGGCCGATGAAAGCCAACTGCGGACGCGCGAGCTGTCACTGGCCGTGCAGTTGCGGCGGATGGAGGCGGAGCTGAAGGGCGCGGCCTTTGTGCCGAAACCGGAGGAGGGCGAGCAAGGCAAGCTCCAGGAACAGGTTTTGCACCAGCGGCGGCTGGCCGTCGAACAAAGCCGGCGGCTCAGTAACGACCAGGCCGCGGCGCTCAAAGCAAAACTCGATCTGAACGCCGTCGAGAGCCAGGCCCAGGAGCGGCAGCAAAAAATACTACGTGACCTCGAGGGTACGGTGGCCAAGCTGCCGCGCGACGAGGACAACCGCCTGCGCCTGATCGAGGCCGGCAAATCCCGCGCCCAGGCCGAAGACGCGGTGCGGCAATTGCAAGCCGAAGCGCAGGTGACGCGCCGCGAGCTTGCCCAGGTGGAATCGACGTTCCGGCGTTTTGTCGAGGACCGGAACCAGCAATTGGTCGAACATCAGGTGGAGTTGAGCGACGAACTGGAGAAGGTTCGTGAGGAGTTGCGCAAGGCGTCGCGGATGCACGAGCTGATCACCCTGCGCGCCCCGGAAAAGGGTATCGTCCTGAAACTGGCCGGGCGCTCGGTCGGCTCGGTGTTGCAGCAGGCCGAACAGTTCATCGTCCTCGTGCCCTATGACAGCCTGCTCGAAGCCGAAGTCAACGTTACCGGCAAGGATATTGGCCGCATCCGCCTCGGCGACAGCGTCCGCGTCAAACTTGATGCTTTTCCCTTTCAGCGTCACGGCGTCTTGCCCGGTTCCGTGCGCGTCATCGGCGCCGGCACCGATGCCCATGAAGGGCAGCAGCAGCAGCCGCGCACACCGGCGGAGGTGGAGGAAGGCCGCGAGTACAAGACCCGCATCAAGCTGCTATCGGCTAAACTCCGCGATGTGCCGCCGGATTTCCGGCTCTTGCCGGGGATGCGCGTACGGGCCGAGATCAAGGTCGGCACCCGCTCGCTGCTGTCGTATTTCCTCTATCCGATTATCCGGGCGCTCGATGAGAGTTTCCGCGAACCATGAGCGATTACGGCCATGCGGTAATTTTTTGGTAAATTTCCCCGTGATGTCACGCTTTTTGTTTGACAAAACCGCACGAAAACATTATCGGACGGACTAAAGGGCAATATCTCTATAACAACCAACCTATGGGGAGGCAAACAGATGGCTATTATTAACGGTACAGACGGCAACGATACTCTCAAAGGCTCAGCGGGTGAAGATTACATCTACGGTAAAGCTGGCAAAGATATCCTTTATGGTTATGGCGGCGATGACTATCTTGATGGCGGTGCCGGCGAGGACATTTTATATGGTGGAGCCGGCAAAGATATCTTGTTGGGAGATCCCAACGGAATTCTTTTGAATTATACAAGCGCCAACACCATGTATGGCGGCCCTGGTAACGATATTTATTTTGTAAACAACAGCAAAGATAAAGTGGTGGAAAACCCTAACGAGGGTAACGATACGATATTCGCTTGCTGGGATATCGGTACGGCGGGGGCGAATTTCACATATGTCCTGAGTCCTAACGTCGAAATATTATTTTTCCTTAACGTCAAAGATACAAATACCGGTAATTACACCAACATGCCTTACAACGGCAAAGGCAATGCCCTCGACAATGTTATGGTTGGTAACTTGAGCAACAATATTCTGTCCGGCGAGGGCGGTAACGATACTATCACGGGTTACAAAGGAAATGACACGTTATTTGGCGGCGACGGCGATGACTTTCTCGATGGTGGATTTGTGTCGGGCACGACTAGCCCAGATACATCTTTGACTTCTGCTGATATGCGTGTCGGCATCGACACCATGTATGGTGGCAAAGGCAATGACTATTATTTTCTCGACACCATTTCCGATAAGGTGGTGGAATATGCTGGTGAGGGGTATGACCGGGTCTATGCCTGGATTTCCTCTTCTTATACCCTGCCCGCCAATGTCGAATTCCTCTGGCTGCAAGGCTCGGCCAACAGTAATGGCACCGGTAATGGCTTGGCTAATTACATAGTTGGCAACAGCGGCAAGAACACTTTGAACGGAGGTGGCGGCAACGACACCCTGGTCGGCCAGGACGGCAACGACACCATTTGGGGCGGCGCCGGTAACGACGCCTTATCCGGCGGCACCGGCGCCGATGTCATGGCCGGCGGGGCCGGCAATGACTGGTACTCCGTCGATAATATCGGTGATAAGGTGACGGAAAACGCCAATGCCGGCACGGACAAGGTGAACGCCAGCATTTCCTACGCTCTCGGCGCCAATGTCGAAAATCTGGTTCTTTCCGCCGGCACGAATAATATCAACGGCAGCGGTAACAACCTTAACAATGCGATAACCGGCAACAGCGGCAACAACATGCTGAGTGGTGGGGGTGGCAACGACCGGCTGAATGGCGGCGCCGGCAATGACATTTTGATTGGCGGTACCGGCAACGACACCCTGACCGGCGGCACCGGCGCCGACATCTTCGTCTTCGAGTCGATTTATGGCGGCGTTGACACCATCACCGATTTTGCCAGCGGCACGGACCGGATGATGGTCGCCGGCGAACTGGCGCGGACCGAACTCAGCGATTTGGTGGCCGAGATGCGCGCCAATGGCGGTTCATTGGCGGCAAACCGTTTCGCCGCCAACAACACCGGCGTGGCCACGAACGCGAACCAACGCATTATCTACGATCTCAAGACCGGGGCGCTGTTCTATGACGCCGATGGCTCCGGCCAAGGCGTGGCCGTGCAGTTCGCCACGCTCGGCAACAAACCGGCCAACCTGAAGGCCGGCGACTTCTTCGCCGCCGCGTCGTGATTTGGCCGTCGCTCGTAAATCGTTTGACAAGACTGCGCGAGGATGTTATCGGAGATGGTTTAGGAGGCAGTATTTCTACAACTACCCATAGAGAGGCAAACAATGGCTACTTTCAATGGCACCACCGGCAACGACATACTGCAAGGCACCGAGGATGGCGACACCATCAACGGGTTGGCCGGTAATGATAAGCTGTACGGTTACGGCGGCAACGACACCCTCGACGGCGGTACCGGCGCCGATACCATGTACGGCGGCGCTGGTGATGACTTCTATCTGGTTGATGACGCCGGTGACAAGGTCATCGAAAACGGCAATGAAGGTCGCGACACAGTTTGCGCCACTATCTCCTACACCCTGCCCGCCAATGTCGAGAACTTGACCTTTTATTTTCCATGGCTTGGGCTTGGAGATGGAGGTGGAGATCGTAATAGCCGCCTCATCGGCACCGGCAACGCCCTGGACAATCACATCACGGGCGGCCTTGGCGACGATACCCTCTATGGTTTGGCCGGCAACGACTGGCTGAATGGTGGCCCCATGGGCTATGACAAGCTTTACGGCGGCGCCGGCGATGACCACCTGGAGCGCGGCATTGAAATGTTCGGCGGTACCGGCAACGATACCTATATCGTTGATTATGCCAGCACAGTGGTGACGGAAAATGCCAATGAAGGCACGGATACGGTATATGCCAGTTTTACCTATACCTTGCCCGCCAATGTCGAAAATCTGATCCTGGCCAACCAATGGCTTGACATTGATGTGATGATTCTCGTTGGAGATATCAACGGCACCGGCAACGCGCTGGATAACGTTTTGACAGGCAATTGGGGCAACAACACGCTGCGCGGCCTGGCTGGCAATGACATTCTATACGGTGGTACAGGCAATGACATCCTTTATGGCGGCGGCGGCGATGATTGCCTCGACGGCCAGTTGTATCCAGTGACTGAATTCAAATCGCCGAATTGGTATGCGTCCGTTGATGGCCGTGCCGGTGCCGACACCATGTATGGCGGCTACGGCAACGATTACTATTTCGTCGATAACGCCGGCGATAAAGTGATAGAATATGCTGGTCAGGGTTATGATCGGGTGTATGCCAGCATAAACTATACCCTTTCGGCCAATGTCGAATTTCTCTGGCTGATGGGTTCGGCCAATCTCAGCGGCACCGGCAATAACCTGAACAACTACATGGTTGGCAACGAGGGCAAGAACCTCCTGAACGGCGGCGCCGGCGACGACACCCTGGTCGGCCAGGGCGGCAACGACACGCTTTGGGGTGGGGCCGGCAACGACGCCTTATCCGGCGGCACCGGCGCCGATGTCATGGCCGGCGGGACCGGCGACGACTGGTATTCCGTCGATAATGCCGGTGATGCAGTGGTCGAAAAAGCGAATGAGGGCAGGGATAGGGTGAACGCCAGCATTTCTTACACCCTCGGCGACAATGTCGAAGATTTGGTTCTTTCCGGTACGGCTAATATCAACGGCGCCGGCAACAACCTCAACAACGCGATAACCGGCAACAGCGGTAACAATATCCTGTTTGGTGGATTGGGCGACGATCGGCTGAATGGTGGCGCCGGCAATGATATTTTGATTGGTGGCGCCGGCAATGACATTTTGACTGGCGGCACTGGATCGGACACCTTCGTCTTCGAGTCGAGTACCACTGGATCGGACACCCTCGTCTTCGAGTCGATTTTCAACGGCGTCGATACCATCACCGATTTTACCAGCGGTGAGGATCAGATACTGCTCACCAGCCAAGTGGCAAATGCATTCAAGGATTTGGTGGCCGAGATGGACGTCAATGGCGGCGGCGTCTTGTCCGCCAAACGTTTCGTCGCCAACAACACCGGCGTGGCCACGAACGCGGACCAACGCATTATCTACGATCTCAAGACCGGGGCGCTGTTCTATGACGTCGATGGCTCCGGTTCTGGCGTGGCGGTGCAATTAGCCACCTTGAGCAACAAGCCGACCAACCTGAAGGCCAGCGATTTCTTTGCCGCCGTCAGTCCTGTGGCATAGGCGTAGGGGCGTTTCGCGAAACGGCCCCTACATACGCCACGCCACTGGCAACAGGGCGTGGCGTTTTTTTGCCTTTTCCCAGACGGCGGCCGACTCAGGCCGCCAACCAGCGCTCGATACCGCGCCCGTCGCGACCAAATCCAACACCAATTTTCATCGACTTTCGGCTTCCGGCGGCATATGGCGGATTTATCAATCCTTCGTGCCGCCGGAGCGGGCGCGGCGCCATTGATTTCCCGCGGCGACATGCCAGCGCATACATCACCCCATACAAATGTTGATACACTTTGCGGACATACGATACTGTTCAGACGTATAGTATTTGACAAAAACTATTTGTCAACGGCGTGATAATCTTTTTGACTCTTTTTTCTGCCACTGGTACTTTCTTACGGAAAAATCGCGCTATACGAAACGATACACAGTGGCATTGTCAAATCACTAACCATATCTTCTTCCCGCCGGAGGCCATATGCCAATCACCACAGACGCTTTGGATGGATTGCTCAATATTAGAAACGGGAACGTAAGCTATCGCTGGAATTATAACTCTACCCAGGGCGACGCGACGCTGGGCACTCCCGTCACGCTGACCTACAGCTTCCTCAACGCCATTCCGAGCTATTACACCTCGCCGCTGCCGGGCTTTGCGCCGCTGCCGGTCGATGCTCAAAATGCCATCCGCGATGTGCTCAGCTACATTTCCGGGGTGATAGGTGTCACCTTCACGGAAGTCACGGATAGGTTGGGGCAAATGACCTTTGGCAGCTATGATTTCACCGGCACGAGTTACAACGGCGCCACCGGCTATGCTTGGTCGCCAGGGACCAGCACTACCGGCAACAATAGCGCCAATGGCGATGTCTGGTTCAACGCCGCCATGGACTGGCCGATGGAAAGCGCCCTGCACGAAATCGGCCATGCCCTTGGCCTGAAGCATCCGTTTGATGGGAACTATACGCTCGACCCGTCACTGGATGACTATTACCACACGGTCATGTCCTATGACGATTACAACCGGGCTCCCTATCTGGTTACGAACAACCCAGACGGCTCGGTCACCTTCACGCCCATGATGCCAAGCACCTACATGCCCTTGGATATCGAGGCATTGCAGTACCTCTACGGCGCCAACACCGCCACCGCCAGCGGCGACGATGTCTATAGCTGGGTCTTGGGCGCCGATTTTATGGAAACCCTGTGGGATGGCGGCGGCATCGACACCATCGACTGCTCGAACCAAACCCTGACCTGCCTGATTGACCTCAGGGAGGGCGCCTACAGTTCCATCGGCCTACGCCAAACTCCTTCAGAAATTCTCACCTGGCTCGATGCGCCAGCCTGGCTGGCGACCAGTCAGTACTTTGGCCGCCTCTACACCGGCGCCAACAACCTGGCTATCGCAAAGGGCGTTATCATTGAAAATGCCATTGGCGGCAGTGTGGCTGACACCATCACCGGCAACAACGCCGACAATACCCTTGACGGCCGAGGCGGCAACGACACCCTGACCGGCGGCGCCGGTGCCGATACCTTCCGTTTCTCCACTGCCCTGAACGCCAGCGGCAACGTCGATACCATTACCGACTTCAGCAGCCGGGAAGGCGACAAGATCAATCTCGATGCCAGCATCTTCAGCAAATTGAGCGGCGGCATTCGTAGCGGCAATTTCCGCGCCGGCGCCGGTGTAGTGACCGCCGCCGATGCCGACGATTACCTGATCTACGACAGCAATACCGGTAAGTTGTACTACGATGCCGACGGCAACGGCAGCGGTGCGGCGGTTCAATTCGCCACGCTGGCCAATCACCCGGCCGATTTCAGTGCCAAGGATTTCATCAACTATCAGGAGGATGACATGGCGGACGGGCTCATCATCAACGGCACCCAAAACAACGATGTTTTGACAGGCACGGAGGGCGACGACACCATCAAAGGCCTGGCCGGCAATGACACCATTTATGGCCTGGGCGGCCACGACATCATCGACGGTGGCGTTGGCGCCGATACCATGTACGGCGGCGCCGGTGACGATCTCTATTATGTCGATAACACTGGCGACGTGGTCAGGGAAAACGCCGGTGAAGGCACGGATACGGTGTATGCCACGGTTTCCTATACCCTCGGCGCCAACGTCGAAAATCTGTGGCTGCAGAACAGCGGCTACTGGGATGCCAACAATGCTTGGGTTGACCAAAGCCAAAACCTCAACGGTACCGGCAACGAGCTGGATAATTCCATCGAGGGCAATAGCGCCAACAATATCCTGCGCGGTGGCGGCGGCAATGACAGTCTGGCTGGCTACGAGGGCAATGATACCCTCTACGGCGACGCCGGCAACGACTACCTGGCGGGTTATGCCGGCAATGACAGCCTATACGGCGGCGACGGCAACGATATCCTGTACGGAGACGAGGGTGACGATGTCCTGAACGGCGGCGCCGGAAACGACGAGCTGTACGGCGGCACTGGCGCCGATACCATGGCCGGCGGCACCGGTAACGATATTTATGTTGTCGATAACGTTCGCGATGTGGTGACGGAAAACGCGGGCGAGGGCACGGATACCGTCTATGCCAGTATCTCCTATACCCTGACCGCCAATGTTGAAAAGCTGATCCTGACTGGCGCGAACAATGCCGGCAAGATCAATGGCACCGGCAATGCCCTGGATAACGTTATCACCGGTAATTACGACAACAACACGCTGAGCGGTCTCGCTGGTAACGACATTCTGTACGGCGGTGGCGGCAATGACATCCTTTATGGCGGTGACGGCGATGATTGTCTTGACGGCGAGTTGTATCCAGTTACCGAATTCAAATCGCCGAATTGGTATGCGTCGGTTTATGACCGCGCCGGTACCGACACCATGTATGGCGGCTATGGCAATGATTACTATTTCGTCGATAACGCCGGCGATAAAGTGGTGGAGTATGCCGGTCAGGGCTATGACCGGGTTTA